>Ga0102595_100064_pt1 | contig 207257 bp, 195 predicted proteins | sample Araplaol_mTSA_r2_2_FD_76864 | JGI IMG/M metagenome (GOLD analysis project Ga0102595, IMG submission 76864) | Arabidopsis root microbial communities from North Carolina, USA - plate scrape MF_Col_mTSA_r2 (SPADES assembly) (version 2) | ecosystem: Host-associated > Plants > Roots > Endosphere... | reverse complement strand
GGCCACGCCATGGCCGTGAAGCTGCTGGGCGCGCTGGGCGCGACCGTGGAAGGCGGCAATGCGCCGTCCGCCGACGCGCTGATCGTCGTCACGCCGCTGGGCCTGGACGCCACCACCGCCGCGCTGGAAGAAGGCCTGGACGCCACGCGCGTGGTGGCCATCGACACGCTGCTGCCATTTGAAGCCACCAAGCGCCGCACGCTGATGACCACGCCGGCCACCAGCGCCGCGGCCCGCGACGCCGCCCACGGCCTGTTCGCCAGCGATGGCGTGCCCGTGACCGTGATCCGCGATTCGGCAGGCTTTATCGCCCAGCGCATCATCGGCTGCATCGTGAACATCGCCAGCGACATCGCGCAGCAGCGCATCGCCACGCCGACCGATATCGACCTGGCCGTGAACCTGGGCCTGGGCTATCCGAAGGGTCCGCTGGCGCTGGGCGAGACGATCGGCGCCGCTGTGATCCTGGAAGTGCTGCGCAACATGAACCGCCTGACCGGCGACATGCGCTACCGTCCGAGCCCGTGGCTGTGGCGCCGCGCGGGTCTGGGCCTGTCGTTGCTGACCGAAGAAGCCTAGACGCCCTTATCCGCTCATAACTGCGCGCTGTCCACAAGCAGAGCGCAGTTTGCACGCTGGATATCTAGACATCACAGACAATCGGCCTCCCGGAAGGTCGGCAGCTGTCTCGCACAAATTTTCCCCGAATGAGTACGACAGGGTGTTGTGAAGCACGCCGAGTCATGCCGCGTCGCTTGGCAGATCGCCGCCTGAAGGCGGCCAGCACGAGTTTTTCACAGAAGAAGAGGAGAGGACAGAATGAGGAAAGTAGCTGTATCTGCAGGCGTCGCGCTTGCATCGTTTGCTAGCGTGGCGTCGGCGCAAAGCAATGTCACTTTGTATGGTGTCGCCGATGTCGGTGTTGAGTTCGCTACGCACGTTCCATCCGCGACGTCCAGCGGCTCCAATGCTATGCGAGTGAGCTCGGGGAATATGTCTACCTCCCGTTGGGGCATGCGCGGAGCTGAGGATTTGGGCGCCGGCCTGAAGGCGCTGTTCGAATTAGAGTCTGGTATCTCGCTCGATACGGGTAATCAGAACGGAGCAAATGGCAAGCTTTTCGACCGTGTTGCTCTCGTGGGTCTCGCAAGCAAGGATTTCGGGACGGTTACCCTTGGTCGCCAAGCGACCCTCGTCTACGATGTTGGTCTGCAACTTGATCCGATGGCGTTTGCGCCCAGGTATTCGCTGTACCGCAATGACGATGCCATCGCAGGCCGTGCAGACAACGCCATCAAGTATCGGGTCAAGTTTGGCGGGGTCACGGCTTCGGCGTTCTACAGCTTTGCGCGGACTGGCGCGGGTGAGATTCCGGGCAACCCGAAAGTGGATCGTGAAATGAGTGGCGCGCTGACATATGACACGGGCAACCTGTCTGTTGGTGTCGTGTACGACCAGTCGCAAGGGACAACTGTCGGCACGGCAGATCAGACCGACCGACGCGTCCTGACTGGTGCGACCTACGATTTCGGGAGCATCAAGGCATTCGCTGGGTACCGCTGGCTGAACGGCAACGTCAGTTCGACGGCACCCGCACGCTCAAATCTATATTGGGCGGGCGTTCGGTATTCGCCGACAGGTCCTGTGACGCTCAGCGGAGCCGTCTACTACACCGATGACCGGCATTCCGGAGCCGACCCGGTGATGTTTGTCGCGTCAGCCGACTACGCCTTTTCGAAGCGCACTGATGCGTACCTCAATATGGGATTCACCCGAAACAAGAACGGCTCGCAACTTGGCTTGGTGGGATACAACTCCCGCACGGGAACGCCAACTAGTGTCGTCCCGGGGAAAAATCAGTTCGGCGCAGTAATGGGACTACGGCACAAATTTTAAGGGGCTTGTGGCTTAGTTAGGCGAAGGCGAACAGCGATGGCGGTTCGCCTTCATTTTTTTAGGGTGGTCGGGACTAAGTTGGGCAACCACGAAGCCACGGTGAAATAGCAAAGTGGAATCATAGTGTTTCCCAAACGGTATTGGTCTTTGCGATCTCTCTCCGGCATCATCCACGCGAAACACTTCACAATAATCATTCAGGAGACTCCCTCATGGCCCGTTACTGCGGCCTTGTCGCGACCATTCTCGCGACTCTTGCCCTTGCTCCAACTTCTCTGCTTGCCGCAGAGTATCCGACTAAGCCGATTCGGATGATCGTCACTTATGTGCCGGGCGGGGGCGCCGATATCGTGGGGCGGTACGTCGCCGACAAGCTGTCGCGTGCGATGGGCCAGCCGATCATCGTTGAGAATCGGCCTGGCGCAGGCGGGCTGATTGGCGTTAATGCCGGCCTTGCGGCTCAGCCTGACGGATACACAGTGACGCTTATCTCATCGAGCTACACGGTAAATCCTAGCCTCTACAAGCTGAAGTTTGATCCGGTTCGTGACATTACGCCGATTTCGCAAGTGTCGGCCGGGCCTCTGATTCTTGTGTCGAACCCCGACCTACCGGCGCATAGCGTGGCGGAGGTTCTGGCGCTGGCCAAGACTAAGCCTGGTGGTTTGACGTTTGCCTCGTCGGGTTCGGGGAGCGTAATCCACCTGGCGGGTGAGCGCTTTGGAGCTGATGGAAAGGTGCCGTTTCGACACGTACCGTACAAGGGCGGCGGCGCAGCGCTTAACGACGTCCTCGCAAAGCAAGTCGACATCTACTTTGCAGCAAGCGCCAGCGCGCTACCGCTCATCAAATCTGGAAAGTTGCGAGCCTATGCTGTGACATCTAAACAGCGGCTGAAGGCGCTCCCTGAGGTCCCGACGGTAGCGGAAAGCGGGCTGCCGAACTACGACGTAACGCTCTGGTATGGGCTGATCGGGCCGAAGGGCATGCCGGCGGACGTTGTGAAACGATTGAATACGGAGGTGAACCGTATTCTTGCCATGCCTGAGACGGCGACGAAGTTCTCCACGGATGGTGCAGCGCCCGCAGGCGGTACGCCGCAGCAATTCGGCGAGTTGATTTCTCGCGAAGTCAAGACTTGGACCGGGATCGTCACGAAGCTTGGTGTGAAGCCGGACTAACGACACAGGCAGGGTGCAGTAACGTTCCCGCTATAACTCTCAGTCAGAATCCATATTGGATATTGCGTTGCCCTCTCGGTAGAGTTTCGTGGAGTGTCTTTTTCTGCGATGTCTGATCGCCCACCACTGAAGAGGTAAGTATGCAAGTTGACTGTCAGAAGGCGTCGCACGACGCGCTGCCGGCGTCGGTGCAGCGTTACGATGTTCGTCGCGACGACGAGGTCTCTATCGAGGTATATGCCACGGGGAAGGGTCCCGTAGTCGTGTTGTTACCTTCGCTTGGTCGGGGTGCGACGGATATGCTCGAACTTGCTGAGCCGCTGGTGGATGCCGGTTATCGTGTGCTCTGCCCTGAGCCTCGGGGAAACGGTCGGAGCACTGGTCCCCTCGAAAACAAGACGCTCCACGATTGGGCGGGAGATATCGCAGCCGTGATCGAACATTCCGGTCAGGCACCGGTTGTGGTCGTAGGACATGCCCACGGAAACTGGATTGCTCGAACAACTGCCAGTGACTATCCGCATCTAGTCAGTTCACTTGTGTTGCTAGCAGGCTCTGCCGGCAAGGTGCCTCGCGGGGTCGACGCGGTACCTATTCCTGCGGAGATTCGTGCAAAGATCGAACAATGCGGAAATCTGAGCCTTCCTGATGACGTCCGTCTCGAAAGCCTGAAAGCAGTGTTCTTCGCGCCGGGTAACGATCCAACCAGTTGGTTGTCAGGCTGGAACACTGAACTGATGGAGATGCAGACCTTCGCTCAGAAACGGACGCCTGTAGACGACTTCTTCGCTGGCGGTGGCAAGCCCATCTTTAACGTCCAGGCGGAGTATGACGTCATTGCGCCTCAGCGGTACGCGAATGTCCTCAGCGAGTATTTGGGCGAACAGGTCACGAATCATACAATTCGTAATGCTGCCCATGCACTGTTGCCAGAGCGTCTGGACGAAGTGGTCGAGGCAATTGTTGGATACCTCAAGGGGCGTTACGCTGCGGCCGAAAGCCCTGCGACCCTCGTCAGCTAATTATTGGCTCCCTCATAACGGTGGCAAGGACCTTGCGCACGAGTTCCCCTGGTCCTTGCTCGCGCCATATGGCATAGAGCTGAATATGCCCGGCAGTTTCTTCAATTTCACGAAAGACGACTCCGGGCATTCCTGCGCGAGCGTACGAGCGAGGTACGAGAGCCACCCCTAACCCGAGTCTGACCATCTGAAAGGTTGTCAGAGGATTACGCGCTGTATGCGCGATAGTCGGACTGAAGCCTGCATCCAGACACGATGCAATCATGGCGTCAAAAAGCGCCGGCGCATGGTCGCGGGAAAAGGCAACCAAAGGCATACCCTCTAGATCTCGGATCGTGAGGTCCGACTTCGTCGTGAACTCATGTGCCTCTGGCACGACGATCGAAAAATGCTCAGTGAAAATAGGGGCCTTTTCGAGACCTGCTCGCGTAGGAACTGAGTGGACGACGCCAATATCGAGCTTTCCCTGCATGACGGCGTGCACCTGGTCAGCTGAGCCCATGTCGGTTACCGCGATATGCAGACCCGGAAAGCTTTCGCCCATACGTTTGAGGATCGTCGGTAGCACGTGATAGATACCGGAGGTGACCATCCCGATCTGAAGGGTACCTATGTCACCCGCTGCGGTACGGCGTGCGGTGGATACTGCAACCCGCACTTGCTCGAGAACTGAGCGGCAGTCGGATTGAAAGGCGCGCCCTGCGTCGGTGAGCCTGACTTCCCTTCGGTTGCGGGTGAACAGTTCTACGCCGATCTCGTCTTCCAGCGCCTTGATTTGCTGAGACAGAGGAGGTTGAGACATATGCAGTCGCACCGCAGCTTTGCTGAAGTTCAGTTCGTCAGCAACAGTGACGAAGTAGAGCAATTGGCGCAGTTCCATCCGACTTCCCTTGTGTTTCCCAGCGTAAGGATAGCTCGAAGTGCATTTTTGGGATGCTAGGGAAGACGTGAAGCCTGTCTGATTCGTCAGCCCTATAACTCATGGAGGCAATCAGTATTGGACGCTTGGCGGGGCGATTCTTAAAGTGGGCTGCATGCGCGGTCGGTGCTCACGACCGGCCAGAAGCATAAGAACACTTAGGAGGAGACTTCCATGACGGTATTTGGATTTAGCGCGCGAAGTGTCGTCACCGGCCTTGCTGGTGCCCTGTCGATGGCAATCGGCCTGTCCTCGCATGCGGCGGGGGACTACCCGAATCGGCCCATCAAGATGGTGATTCCCTACACCCCCGGCGGGTCCATCGATACGGTTGGCCGGCTGGTCGCGGCGCAACTGCAGCGTCAGATGGGGCAACCCATTGTTGTGGAGAACCGCCCAGGCGCGTCAGGGATGATCGGCTCGGAAGCGGTTGCCAAGGCTCAGTCGGATGGCTATACGCTTCTCTTCAACGCATCTAGCCAAGTCTATCTACCTCTGGTTGCAAAGAACGCACCGTATGACGCGATCAAGGACTATACCGCGATTGGTCAAATTGGCCACGTACCGCTGCTGGTGGTCGCGAATCCGAATGTTCCTGCAAACTCTCTGCGCGAACTTGTACAGCTCGCGAAGGCGAAGCCGAAAACCTACACCTGGGCAACGTCCGGGCTAGGCACTACCAGTCATCTTACTGAAGAGATGATTCGCCACTCGTTCAAGCTCGAAATGGAAATTGTGTCCTACAAGGGAGCAGTTCCCCAGCTCAATGACGTAATGGGGGGCCATGTGACAGCTGCCGTATCCCCAATGCCTGGTGTGTATCCATTCGTGAAGGGGGGACGGTTGAAGGTTCTCGCGGTCACCAGCAGCAAGCGGATTCCTCAACTTCCCAATGTCCCGACGGTAGCGGAGAGTGGGCTGCCAGGTTTTGAATTGCTGTCGTGGTATGGCATCTGGGGCCCGGCGAACCTGCCGGCGGACATCACGCAACGTCTTTCGCGAGAAATCAACAAAGCAGTTCAGGATCCCGCAGTGAAGGCTCGGTTCTCCGATATGTCGTTCGAACCGGTGCAATCGACTCCAGAGCAGTTCAAGGCTTTGATTAACTCCGACCTTATCAAAGTATCCGCCATCGTCAAGGCGGCCAACATTCAGATTGATTGAAGTGGAAATGACTGCCTATCTCGACCGGCCTGATGTTGCCATTACAACATCGCTTGCGTCATGGATTTCTAGCGTAACGAATGCCGACCTGCCGGCGGAGGTAAGAGAGGCCGTCGGCTTGCTGTCTCTCGACACTTTTGGGGCTGGACTTACTGGCCATGACCAACCGTGGTCAAAAGCCATCGCAGGTTGGGCTGCCGACGGCAGTCAGGTTCCGCGTGTGAACGGAGCGCGCGCGTGGGGCAGTTCGACGCCGATATATCGTGCAGCCGATGCCGCTCTTGTGAATGGCGCAGCGGCTCATGCGTACGAGCTGGACGATTTTCACAACGCAAAGGTCCATCTCGGCGCTGTTGTGTTGCCGGCAGTCTTCGCTTTGGCAGAACTGCACGATGTAGAACCCGAGCGGGTGGAAACCGCAATCGCCGTGGGCTACGAGACGATGATCCGCTGCTCCCTCGCTTTGCAGCCTGCGCTTGCCCGCATGAAGGGGTGGCACATGACTGCCGTGTGCGCACCTCTGGGTGCTGCGGCGGCTTCGGCGGTCATGCTCGGCCTCGACGCTCTACGGACCTCCTGGGCACTCGGCCTCGCCGGTACCCAATCAGGTGGCCTCTTCGCATTCGCATGCGATGGTTCAGACTCGAAGCGCTTCCATCCGGGTCGCGGGGCTCATGCTGGCGTGATGTCTGCCGAGCTGGCGGCGCGCGGACTCACGGGGCCAGGAAAGCTGTTCGAGACCGAAGATGGCGGCTGGTTGAAGGCGTTTTCGGATGATCCTAGACCGGACGAAATCCTCAAAGGGTTGGGCCGCGAGTGGCGTATGCCGCGGACAAATTTCAAGCCGTATGCCTGCTGTGGCAGTGCGCACTCGCACGTGGACTGCGCCCTTCAGCTGAGGGAAAAGTGGTCTCGCCATGGGAGTATCAGGGTCGGTATGCCTACTGTCGTGGACGTGCAGTGCGGTTACAGCTATGAGCCGGGAAGCGTGCTGAACGCCCAGATGAGCGGACGCTACAGCTTAGCCGTGGCCCTTATCGATGGACAGGTCCTCCCTCCCCAGTTTGACGACAAGCGGCTGTCTGACCCGGAGGTTATCGCACTTGCCAACGCAATAGAGATCGTCCGCGATCCCCAGCTCGATGCGCTGTATCCGGCGAGCTTCTGCGGATGGGTGGAGCTTGAGTCTCGGGATGGTAGGCGCGTACGGGCGGACCGAACTAATCCGTCAGGCTCAGCGGAGAATCCTGAGCGCCCGGCGGCCATTTTTGCGAAGTTCAGGGCATTGACAGAGTCTGCCTTGTCACCGGCGCAAGGAGACGAGTTGATCGCTGCTTTTGGAAAGCTGAGCACGACGCCCGTCAAGGACATCCTTAGCTTGGCCGTTCCACGAAACTAGGTAGCTGAACCGTCCAGGTCCCGAACTCCGAGTGCCTTCAAAGCCCGCAGCAGTACCGGCGATTGGTTCGTGGGGTTCCAAATTGCAGAGTACTCCGCCACGGCCGAGACATCGTTTAGCTCCCTCAGTGCTACGCCGGGCAAGGAAGCTTTCGCAAGCGTCGCAGGGACAAGAGCGAACCCTCGTCCCAAGCCTACTAGGCTGACCACGGAAAGCAGGTGCTTGGCATAGTGGCGGATGTGGGGGCTGAATCCAGCTTGCACGCACGTGGCGGTAACGAGGTCGAAGTACGCGGGTGCACTGTCTCGCGGAATTGTGACGAAAGGGACGTCTGCTAGCTGGAAAAGGTCGATCTTCCTGCGCTTTGCCGCAGGGTGGTCGTCCGGTAACGCGGCAACCAGACGCTCCTTGTGAACGACGTGGGCGCGCAACTCAGCAGGTGGTGTCCCTATTTGGGCGAATCCAAGATCAATCCGGTCGCGTTGCAAGGCGTCTACTTGCTCCGCTGTGCTGATTTCCTCCCAGGTCAGGTCAATCTCACCGATGTCTTTCTCGAACTTCCTGACAATGTTCTCGATGTTCATGTAGAGGACAGCCGCTACAAAACCAATGCGAAGGTAGCCGATGTCGCCGTGTTCTGCCTTCTTGACCGCCTCTACCGTCGCATCAAGCTGGTTCAGCATGCGGCGTGCTTCGCGCACCAGCGCCGAGCCTGCGGGTGTCAGCTTGACAGTGCGTCGGTTGCGGTCGAAAAGTTGCACGCCCAAATCTTCCTCCAACTGCTGGATATGCTTTGTCAGCGGTGGTTGGGATATCGAGAGCCTTTGCGCGGCGCGGCCGAAATGGAGTTCCTCGGCGAGCACTAGAAAAAGACGGAGAGTCCTGAGTTCGAGCATTTGGGGGAGGTGCTGCATCGCAGCACGAGGGTGTCGATTGGTCTAACTTATTCTAATCGGGAATTAGTCTCTTCCGAAATTTGTATTGGACGCTATCGATCGGCCGACCCAAAATATAGCCATCAAACCAAAAATGAAACGGAGACAAGCCTTACCTGGCGGCACATCGATACTCATCGATGGCGGCGCCCGGTGCGGTGTTCCGATTCATTCTCACTTCGGAACACAAGCACCATGGAACGTCTCCAGCCACTCAAGCCTGAAGAACTGTCGCCCGAACAGCGAGAGGTGTACGACGCTATCGCATCCGGTCCACGTGGCCAAGTACGTGGCCCGCTGGCCATGTGGCTGCACCGCGCAGGTCTTGCCAGTCGCGCCCAAGCACTTGGCCAGTACTGCCGTTATGACTCGGCCCTGCCGCCGCGACTGTCCGAGCTTGCCATTCTTGTAATGGCCCGGACTTGGATGGCTGAGTTCGAGTGGTGGGCCCACAAGCCTATCGCGCTGAAGGCTGGCGTGCCGTCCGACGTGGTCGAAGCGATTCGCGTTGGAAAGACGCCGGAGTTTTCGCTCGCCGATGAAGCAGTCGTCTACGACTTCATTACTGAGCTCCACGCTACGCGCAATGTCTCGGATGCGCTCTACCAGCGCGCACTTGATGTCCTTGGCAAGGATATGGTCGTAGACCTGGTGGGCGTCGCTGGGTACTACACGCTGATCTCCATGACCATCAACGTGTTTGGCGTCGTGCCTCCCGACGGGAGCGCGCCGGAGCTCCAGAAAGCCTAACGGCTCGGAGATCCCCAATTAACTTCGTTTGCGGATCAACAGATAGAGGTATTCAGAATGGCTGGTCGTCTGGAAGGAAAAGTCGTCATCGTCACCGGTGCAGGTTGTGTTGGTCCGGGTTGGGGTAATGGTCGTGCTGTGGCAGTGCGTTTCGCTGAAGAAGGCGCGAAGGTCTTCGCGGTGGACAAGAACCAAGATCCGATGGTGGAAACCTTGGACCGCCTGGCAGCCGTTGGTGGAGAGTTTGCATCGCATCTCTGCGATGTGACTGACTCTGCAGCCGTCGCAGCCATGGTTGAGGCCTGTGTTGAACGATTTGGTCGCGTGGACATCCTGGTCAACAACGTTGGAGGGTCCGCGAAGGGTGGCCCAGTTCAACTGAGTGAAGAAGACTGGGATCGTCAACTTAACTTCAACCTGAAGAGCGTCTTCCTGACGTGCAAGCACGTGCTGCCGCACATGGAAAAGCAGGGCAGCGGCGCCATCGTGAATACCGCGTCGACGTCCGGTATCCGCTGGACTGGTGCTGCTCAAGTGGGTTACGCATCGGCCAAGGCCGCCATCATCCAGTTCTCTCGCGTGGTCGCAGTCGAATATGCAAAGAAGAACGTTCGCGTGAACACGGTTGTTCCTGGTCAGATGCACACGCCGATGGTTGAGGCGCGTCTTGCGGGCCAGCGTGCCGGCGGCGACGTCGATTCGCTGCTGGCGCAACGTCAGGCTCGAATTCCCCTTGGCTTTATGGGCGATGGTCGCGACACAGCAAACGCGGCGCTCTTCCTGGCCTCGGACGAAGCTCGGTTCGTTACCGGCACTGAGATCGTTGTCGACGGTGGTATGAGCGTTCGCTGCGACTAGCCCCGAATCCCACATTACAGAGCAAGAGAAGTCGAGGAGTCGCAATGAAGTCAAGTTTTCGCGTGACGCGTCGTCGGTCGCTCGGCCTGGTGGCTGCTGCTGTACTGGGGGTCGTAGCATGGCCCGCCGTAGCCGCTGGGGCTTATCCGGACAAACCGATCCGGCTGGTGGTGGCGTTCTCGGCTGGAGGTCCCACTGATATCATCGCTCGCGTCATTGCGAAAGACATGAGTTCTCGGCTGGGGCAGCAAATTATCGTCGATAACCGTCCAGGCGCGGGTGGCAACATTGCGGCGGAATTTGTAGCAAAGTCGCCGGCCGACGGATATACGCTGCTCTATAACAGCTCCTCGATCGCGATCTCTCCTGCGCTGTTCAACCTTCCGAAGCTGAATCCCGACCAGATTTTCGCGCCGGTCGGTTACGCAGCGAATGTGCCGCTCGTCCTCATCGTGAACTCGGCGTCGCCGGTTAAGACACCGGCGGACTTTATCAAATTGCTGAAGGACAAGCCAGGTCAGCTGAATTTTGGATCGTCAGGTAACGGCACCATTGATCACCTCACGAGTGCGGTGTTCGCCGACAAGACGAAGACGAAGTTCAACCACGTGCCGTACAAGGGCAACGCGGCGGCACTGCCCGACCTTCTGGCTGGCCGTATTGATTTCATGATGTCGGGAAGCTTGAACGCAGTCCTGCCATTCATCAAAGATGGAAAGCTCCGCGCGATTGCAGCCACGACGTCGAAGAGAGTGTCGGTTTTGCCTGATGTTCCAACCTTGGCGGAAACCGTAATCCCTGGATTTGACTCGGGGACATGGCAAGGCATCGTAGCGCCGGCAGGCACTCCGACGCCGGTCGTCGAGCGACTGAATCGCGAACTGAACCAGACTCTCAAGTCGCCGGAAGTCGTGAAGGCTCTGCAAGCACAAGGTGCGGATCCCACCGGCGGTACGCCTGCGCAGTATCACGACCTCATCCACAAGGAATACGTCCGTTGGACGAAGGTTGTCAAAGAGACTGGCGCTACGGCGAACTAAATGATTGAAGGCAGGGAAAGTATGTCGGTCTCCACTCCGGTGTGGGATTGCCACACGCATATCTATGGCCCGTATGACCGGTATCCGCTCCCGAAGGAAGCGCTCTACGTTCCCGAGGCAGCACCATTCGATGCCCTGCGAGCCGTACACAAATCGATAGGCATCTCCCACGGTGTCATTGTCCAGGCAGCGAACTATGGGTCGAATCATTGCGCGTTGCTGACAGCTCTGGATGCTAGCAAAGGGGCGTATCGAGGTATCGCCGTCATTTCGCCTGACATCTCGGATGAGAAGCTCGCGATGATGGCGACTCGCGGCGTCAAGGGGATTCGGATTGGTTTGATGAGCCATCTGGGCAACTCGTTTGACGCGAGAAAGGTGCGAGCGCTTGTTGAGCGCATCCGACCGTATGGTTGGCACGCACTGATCCACGGAGAGCCCGAGAACGTTATTGCGGCCGTGGATGCCGCTGGCCACTACGGCGTCAAGCTCGTCATAGACCACATGGCTCGCCTCGCCGTTGACGCGCCTGACCTGGCTGCCCGCCTTGATGACGTCTGCACGCTGCTTCGCCAGGAGAACGTATGGATCAAGGTTTCCGGAGTTGACCGTATTACTAAGGGTCGGCTGGACGCGCCGGAGGCAAAAACGGTGTTGCAGCGCCTCCTCGAAGCGGCGCCGAAGCGCGCAATTTGGGGAACGGACTGGCCCCACCCGAACCTGACCTACCCTGTGCCTAAGGACGATGCGCTGCTCTCTTGGTTTGGTTCCGCTGTCGGTGATGAAGCAATGCTGAGAGCCGTTCTATCTGAGAACCCCAGCAGCTTGTATCAATAACAATCCCAGAGAGGAGACCATCATGCAGGACGCATCCTTGTCGGTTGAGCCCATTCGTTACCCGGACGCGCGCATTCAGGCACTTAGCCAGCGGTTCGAAAAGTATCACTTGCCTCTGGCGGCAATTGACCGCATCGCAACCGGTGGGCGATGGAATGAAGGTCCGGTGTGGTTCGGCGATGCGCGCTGTCTACTTTGGAGCGACGTACCGAACAACCGGATTCTGCGCTGGGACGAGGAAACGGGCAACACAACTATCTTTCGTAAGCCGTCTAACAACGCCAACGGGAATACTCGCGACAGGCACGGGCGCCTGATTACGTGCGAACACGGCGGTCGACGAGTCACTCGTACTGAATACGATGGCTCCATCACAGTTCTGGCGGACCAGTACGACGGGAAACCGCTGAACTCCCCCAACGATGTGGTTGTGAAGTCGGATGGATCAATCTGGTTCACGGATCCGCCGTTTGGCATCCTTGGGTTCTACCAGGGCGAAAAAGCCGTAGCCGAGCTTCCCGAGCGAATCTATCGCATTGATCCGCATACCGGAGCGCTGAGCGTGGTTGCAGACGATGTAAGCGGTCCGAATGGCTTGGCTTTCTCTCCGGACGAGAAGCTCCTGTACGTCATCGAGTCCCGCACCCGTCCACGTCGGATTCGTGCCTTTAACGTATCCGGCGACGGTGAAAGCCTGACGGACAGCAAGGTGTTGATTGATGCTGGCCCCGGCACCCCTGACGGCTTCAGGGTAGATGTGGACGGAAACCTTTGGTGCGGTTGGGGAATGGGTACTCCTGAGCTTGACGGAGTACGGATCTTCGCTGCGGACGGTGAGGCTATTGGTCACATTAGCCTTCCTGAACGATGCGCCAATCTGTGTTTCGGTGGTCGCCACCGTAACCGACTTTTCATGGCATCGTGCACGTCAATCTACGCCCTGTACGTAAACACGCAAGGCGCAGTCGGCGGCTGACAGGCACCGATACAAGAGTTTCTATAGAGGGGACAGTAATATGAGAAGGACATTCCTGCGGGTGGCTTTGGCCTCCGCAATGGCAGCGCTTTGCTCGCAATCTGCAATGGCGACGGATATCGCCCGGATGGTGGTCGCGTTTCCGGCGGGTGGACCTGCTGACGCACTCGCTCGGTCCATTGCAAAGCAACTCGAGGTGGAGCTCAAGCGAACGGTCATTATTGACAACCGCCCGGGTGCAAATGGCGCTATCGCAGTCAGCGCGGTAACGAAGGGGCCCGCTGACGGTTCGGTCTTTTTTCTGACCAGTGCCGGCGCAATCGTTATCAATCCGGCGTTGTATAAGAACCTGTCCTATAAGCCTGAGAAGGACTTGGTTCCCGTCTCTCTTGTGACGACCACGCCGCAGGTCATCGTTGCCCCCATGAATTCCAAGTTCGCGACGGCAAAAGACATTGTTGCTTTGAGTCGCTCGGGCAAGCCGGTTTCGCTCGCTTCGTCCGGGATCGGTAGCATGCCACATATGGCTATCGAACTCTTCAAGGCGTCGACTGGCGCGGACTTCCTGCACGTTGCCTATAAGGGTGCAGCGCCGGCAATCACCGACACGATTGGCGGGCAAGTTGATGCATTTTTCGGCGATGCCTCTGGTCTACTAACGTTCATCACCGGGAAGAAGCTTAAGCCCATCGCCGTCACGACCAGTGCGAGGCTACCTTATCTTCCCAACGTACCAACGCTTGAAGAGAGTGGTATCAAAGGGGTTATCGCTGAGAACTGGTACGGCGTGATGGCACCAGCTGGAACCTCACAGAAGGTTGTCCAGGAACTTAATTCTGCTATTCGCAAGACGCTCGCGAACAAGGAAGTGCAGGCTAGTCTCACGACCATGGGTATGACTCCGGCACCTTCGTCTCCTTCGGAATTTGCTACCCGGATCCGTTCGGATGGTGAGAAGTGGTCGCGCCTCATCTCGGAACGGGGCGTGAAGCCGGAGTAATACGCAGCTGAATTGTCTGACCCCCTGTCCGACTTCGTACAGTCTCCAGGAATTGAGGCAGGGTTAGCCCGGCGGAGTGCCAACCGCTGGGCTTTTTTTGTTTTGCCTGCGTGCGTTGTTCGACGACGGCTTCCATTGTTGTTCGAAGTAAATTCCACTGCATGGAATTTTGGGGATGTCCGATTGCAAGCTTGTCGCTAACCTGTATCTATCAACGAAGCGCACTGAGATGGAAGACGTATCTCATCTCGGGCGGACAAGCATTCGTCAACAGGAGACAAGTATGAACATCATCCGTGCGACATTCGTACGAAGCATCGCTGTCGCTTTGATTCCGCTGGCAGCGGCTCTGGCGCCATCCGCAGTGTCTGCTGCTTATCCCGATAAGCCGATTCGCCTAGTCGTTCCGTTTGCTCCTGGCGGTGGTACGGACTTGGTTGCACGTGCCATGGGAATCACGATGGGCGAGGATCTGGGCCAGCCCGTTATCGTGGATAACAAGCCTGGCGGTAGCACCATCATCGGTACGGATGCGGTCGCCAAGGCCGCGCCCGATGGCTACACGATGGTGATGGCAACTCTGGCGCACGCGGTCAACCCGAGCCTTCACAAGAAGCTGCCCTTCGATACGGAAAAGGCTTTTGCGCCGGTGATGCTCGTCGGTCGCTCACCGAACGTGCTGGTAGTTCGCCCGGACAGTCCGATTAAGTCCGTTCAAGATCTCATTGCGGCTGCCAAAGCGAAGCCGGGAAGAATCAGCTACGCCTCGCAAGGCGCGGGCACATCGGCCCACTTGGCCGGTGAGCTCTTCAAGAAGCTGGCCAAGGTAGACATGAACCATATCCCATATCGTGGGGCGGGCCCGGCAATTACTGACCTGCTTGGTGGGCAGGTCGATGTGATGTTTGCAACCGCGGCGGCGGTAGGGCCGCACCTTGAGAGCGGGAAGCTCCGCGCGATTGCAGTGACCACGGCTCAACGATCACAGGCGGGCGGTCTGAGCAAGGTTCCGACCATCGCCGAAAGCGGTGTTCCAGGATACGCCGCCGACAGCTGGTATGGCCTTTTCGTGCCGGCAGGCACGCCGAAGGATGTCATCGCACGCCTGAATGCTGCAGCCAAGAAGGCAGTTCAAACGGAAGCTTTTCGCAAACGTGCTGAACAGGAAGGTCTGACTGTAAGCGCTGGATCACCTGAGGATTTTGGGCGGTATGTCGCCGGTGAGAGCCAGCGTTGGAGCAAGATCATCAAGGAATCAAACATCACGGCTGACTGACCGCGGTGCCGTCACGAAAACTGGATTGAAACATGGAAAACTACTCCCTTATCGAACTGAAGTACGAGTCTGGCATTGCTGTCATTGCTCTGAACCGTCCCGAGAAGCGCAATGCGATGAGTGACGACATGCGAACCGAGTTCATCGATGCACTCGAGCGCATTACGGCCGACAAAGCTGTGCGGGCTTTGGTTATCACCGGAAACGGTAAGGGTTTCTGTGCCGGCGGCGACGTATCCGGTATGAAGCGCCGGATGGAAGCACCACAAGGCGAGGTTGGTTTCAACGGTTGGAGCCGCCAGCAGCGTGTGCACTACACCCAACAGCTGCTCCACACCATGCCTAAGCCGACTATTGCGGCGGTCAATGGGGCGGCGGCGGGTCTGGGTGCTGACACGGCGTTGTGCTGCGACTTTGTCATCGCATCCGAACATGCGTCGTTCTCGTGGTCGTACATCAATCGTGGTCTGATTCCGGATGGTGGCGGCATGTATTTCCTGCCGCGACGGGTTGGCCTGGCGAAGGCCAAGGAGCTGGTCTTTACCGGTCGGAAGGTCGCGGTTGAAGAGGCTAAGGAGATTGGCATTGTCGATCGAGTCAGCCAGGCTGACAGCCTTCTAGAAGACGCTGTGGCATGGGCGAAAGAACTGAGTCAAGGTTCGCCGACTGCAATCGCGCTGGGTAAAACAATCATGAATCAGTCCTACGAACTGGCGGCAGATCAGATTTTTGCTCAGGGCAGCCAGGCCCAAGGCATCTGCTACACCAGCACTGAACACCGGGAATCCGTGCTGGCTTTCCTGAATAAACTCGCAGACAAAGGCTGAGCCATGAATGCAATCCAACGCCTTGTGGCACCGCGTAGCGTCGCTGTAATCGGTGCATCCGCCGACCCAACGAAGACTGCTGGTCGGCCGGTCCAGTATCTCCGTAAGCACGGGTTCACCGGCGCCATCTATCCTATTAACCCGAAGGTCGGTGAGATTGATGGTCTGCGGTGCTACCCGGACGTAGCTTCCCTGCCTGAGGTACCCGACGTCGGTATCGTATTGCTTGGCGCCGAGCGTGCGCATTTGGCCGTTCGCGATCTCGCTGCCAAGGGCGCCGGTGCCGCGATTGTGCTGGCAAGCGGATACACTGAAACCGGCCCCGAGGGCGCACGGCGTCAAGCTGAGCTGATTGATGCTGCGGGGAATATGCGGCTGCTTGGCCCGAACACGATTGGCCTGGTGAACCTGACTGACGGAATTCCGCTGTCTGCTAGCGGTGCGTTGGAGATGGATAAGTTTCCGGCCGGCAGCATCGGTGTTGTTTCGCAAAGCGGCGGCATCCTCGGCGCTCTTCTGTCACGTGCCGCGGCGCGAGGCATCGGTATGTCCAAGCTTGTTTCGACGAGCAACGAGGTGGATCTCGACCTGGCGGACTTTGTCGATTATCTGGCGGACGATGAGGCCACCAAGGTAATCGCGCTTTATGTCGAGAGCATCCGCAACCCGGAAACCTTCCGGCGTGCTGCACTTAAGGCGGCTCGCGCTGGCAAGCCCGTTGTAGCATTCAAGATCGGTCGTTCGGAGAGCGGCGCGCGCGCTGCCGTATCGCATACTGGTGCGCTCGCGGGTGCGGACCGAATGTATGACGCGTTGTTCGACCAAGTGGGCGTCATTCGTGCGCAGTCCTTCGCAGACCTGTTGGATATCCCAGCCGCGCTCTCCACGGGGCGAAAACTGGCGGGAAAGCGAATCGCAATCCTCACCTCTACAGGCGGTGCTGGTACGCTGGTTTCGGATAGCCTGGGTGTCGCTGGTTTCGAGACTCCGGCCCCAGATGAAGAGACTGCTGAAAAGCTGCGGGCGCTGCAGAAGGGAGATCATGCTGCGCTGGACCGAAACCCGATTGACGTTACGTTGGCCGGCCTGCAGCCGGACCTGCTTCGTGCGGCGATTCGCATTCTGCTGGACAGCCCGAGCTACGACGCAGTAACTGTGATTGTCGGATCGTCGAGTCTGGCAATGCCCGACCTGATGGCGAATGCAATTCGCGATTGCTTGCCGACCACAGCCAAGCCGGTTATCGCATACGTCAGCCCGCACGCGCCGGAAGTGGCGTCGCTCTTGAATCAGTGCGCAGTGCCGGCGTTTTCGGCCCCTGAGGCGTGCACCGTGGCTTTCCAAGCGATGTTGCACTCCAGCTCGTTTAATACCGCAGAGGATCTCGGAACCGAACCGAAGGCAGCTCCCAACCTTGACAGCTTTGGTTCGGGTTCACTGGATGAGGCTGCCGGCAAAGCACTCTTTGGTGCGTTTGGGGTGCCAGTGACGCGAGAGACGGTGGTGAAGAGCCAAGAGGAAGCTCTCGCTGCCGCCAGGCAGTTCGAGGGTGGCGTGGTGCTGAAGATTCTCTCTGGCGAAATCACCCATAAGAGCGACGTCGGCGGGGTGGCTGTCAATGTGGACCCAGCTAAAATTGATGAGCGCCTGGTTCAGATGGGCGACCAAGTCGAAAAGGCGGTCGGTACGCGCCCGACTCGCTTCCTGGTACAGGAAATGGTGAAGGGCGGCGTCGAGGTCATTCTCGGCATGCACCGCGACCCCCTCGGTACCGTCATTCTCCTTGGCATGGGAGGCGTCACCGCTGAACTCTTCGAGGACACGACACTGCGTCTGCTGCCACCGGGGCGCGGATTGTCGAAGACTGTCGCACTCCGGATGATCCGTTCGTTGAAGACCGCACCGCTTTTGGAGGGTTATCGTGGTCGGCCGAAGGCGGATGTAGATGCGCTGGCTGATGCCATCGTAGCCTTCTCGGGCATGGTTGCTTCGCTCGGTGAAAAGTTGGTGGAAGCGGAAATCAACCCCATCTTTGTCCTGCCGGAAGGACGCGGTGTCGTGGCCGGTGATGCAGTCGCAGTCCTCGGTGCCTGAAGTCCTGACGACTTCGGTGGACGGCTGCAAAGTCGCATGGCGGGTCGTCGGTGACGGCCCGCCGGCGATTCTTCTGCATGGCGGTCATGGTTCGTGGAGACACTGGGCTCGGAATATCGAATCGTTGTCAGGGATACGCCGGCTGTTGATTCCAGATATGCCAGGGTTCGGGGACTCCGACGACTCGCCCGTTGCTGACATGGCAGGCTATGTTGGCTTGTTGGCGAAATCCATAGACCAACTACCCACCGGTGACGGAAACGTCGACCTGGTGGGTTTCTCGTTTGGTGGACTTGCTGCCGCTCATCTTGTGAGCCATGAGCTGCTGGCTTTGCGGGTTCGAAGTCTTGCGTTGCTTGGTCCTGCCGGACATGGCGGTTCCCGCCGATTGACGAGCGACCTGGTCGACTGGAGGCGCGTTTCGGGTGCAGAAGCGCTTGTCGAGGCGTTGCGGCATAACCTTGCCACTTTCATGTTCGCGAAATCGGCAGAAGTGGACGCCGAGGCACTAAGAATCCACACGGCCGCGTGCCAATTGACCCGATTTCGCAGCAAGGTCATCTCCCGCATGGGAGGCCTTCAAAAGGCTGTCTCTAGCTTTGAGGGTCCGCTTCTCATGGCCTGGGGCGATGCAGACGTCACAGTCACCCCTACTGATATTCCGGACATCATCCGCGCCTCCCGTCCCCGTTCTCATACGCAATGCCTGAATGGCCACACACGTGTGTGCGTCGTTCCGGCAGCCGGGCACTGGGTTCAGTACGAAGCTAGTCAATCGGTAAATGAACTCCTGCTGCAGTTTTGGCAGGACACAGAACATAGTCCGGCTGGTGCCGGGCAAGGAGCCTAAACGTGTACGCAACAGAAGCCTTCGGCAAGTTCTACTCCATGGTCCAGTCTGCACCGCTTCCGCCCGAAGCCATGCACCATGCCAAACGCGCACTTGTGGATTGGCATGCCGCGGTTTATCCCGGGATCAGCAACGAGGCCGTTAGGATCCTTGAGCGCGTCCTTGAAGACGAACTGGGGAAGGGGAGCGCAAAGCTGGCATCTGGTAAGTCCGCGACCGCCAGGGCTGCGGCGTTAATCAACGGCGCTGCCGCGCATGCCGCTGAGATCGATGACAGTTTCAAGGACGCCATGTATCACCCTGGGGCACCTACGATTGCCGCGGCAATCGCTGCTGCCCAAGACGTAGGCGCCACTGGAGATACGCTGCTTAAGGGCATTGTCGTCGCTTATGAGATCTCTACTCGAATTGGTGTTGCTCTTGGTCGAGGTCACTACAAATACTGGCACAACACAGCGACTGTCGGAGTATTTGGCGCCGCGTCCGCAGCTGCCTTCATTTACGGTGCCACTCCGGCCCAACTGGCTCACGCGCTTGCGACGGCTGCGACATTCTCAGCAGGCCTGCAACAAGCATTCCGGATGGACTCCATGTCGAAGCCGCTGCATGTGGGGCGCGCTGCAGAGGGTGGCCTGCTGGCGGCCAAAGCAGCGGCTGCAGGCGCGACAGGTTCGCTGGATGTCCTAGATGGTGATGCTGGACTCGGTAAGGCGATGTCCGATGGGGCAAACTGGGGCTCGGTGGCGGCGACGCTCGGCAGTGACTTCCATATCTGCCGATTGACTTTTAAGAACCACATTGGTTGCGGCCACACGTTCGCGGCTATTGATGGTGCCCTAGCATTGAAGGCCGTGCTCGGCATCGATTCCAGCAAAATCAAACGCATCCAAGTAGCGACATACCGGCCTGCGCTCGATATCGCCTGCAATCTAAATCCGAAGTCCGAAAACGAGGCGAAGTTCAGCCTGAAGTACATCGTCGCGACGGCTTTGGCATTTGGCAGTGTGCGGCTTGCGGCGTACACGCCAGAAAGGATTGCTGACGCCGAAACTCGCCGATTGATGGACTGCATGACCATTGAGGTGGATCCGGAAATTGACGCGGCGTTTCCTGGGAAGCGCGCTGCGAACATCCGCATTGAGACGGTCGACGGCCAACTTGCGGAACACTTCCAGCCAAATCGTAAGGGCGACCCTGAGGAGCCTCTCACTGACGCAGACCTTGACGCGAAGCTGCTCGAACTTGCTTCTCCTGTTTTGGGGCAGTCCGTGGCAGAGAAGCTTGCTTCAACACTTTGGAGTATGGACCGTTCGAAAGCAGTGGAATTCGCGTAGTAACGAAATAGAACAGAGACAAGGAGGAGACGATATGCGTAGAAATATCTTGAGGCTGGCCTGCGCCTACATAGCGGTCTCGGCGCTGCCCGTTCTGGCAGCAGCGTATCCGGAGCGGCCCGTTCGGATTATTGTTCCGTTTCCTGCAGGGGGAGGAACGGATGCCATTGCAAGATCGCTCGGAGAAGAGCTCTCGCGCCGCCTCCGTAAGCCATTCATCGTTGAGAACAAGCCAGGCGCGGCGTCCATCATGGGCTCGGACCAAGTGAGTAAGAGTCCGCCTGATGGGTACACGCTGCTCTTGACCACTAGCGCGTTCGCGATTGTGGCAAGTGTCGGTCCCAAGCTGCCATATGATGGTACGCGTGCGTTCGAGCCGATCGCGTTGCTAGGACGAGCACCTAACGTTGTGCTTGTCCGAAAGGACAGTCGGTTGAAATCCATGGAGGACCTGTTGCAGGTCGCCAAGGCTTCGCCCGGCAAGCTGACATATGGCTCAGCTGGCAACGGAAGTTCAGTTCATCTGGCTGCCGAGTACCTGCAGGCGATGTCTGGCATCAGGCTGATACACGTACCGTACAAAGGATCCGCACCTCAGTTTTCCGACCTTCTCGCAGGCCATATCGACGCAGCATTTGCCACTATGGCAAGCTCTGCCGGCCTCATCCGAGATGGCCGCGTACGCGCGCTCGCTGTGACTTCTGCGGAACGTTCGCCCACGTTTCCAGAGGTACCGACCATCAGCGAAGTGGGCGTGAAGGGCTATAGCGCTGACGTCTGGTACGGCGTCTTTGCTCCGAAGGGAGCGTCGCCAGCTATCGTCCAGGTTCTCTATCAAGCCATTGAGAGTGCTTCGGCGAGCGGCCAATATCGCGAGCGTCTTGCGCGGGAGGGAGTGACTGGAAGAGTAGGTGCGCCGCAAGATTTGACGATCACGGTCGACCAGGAAGTCGCGCGATGGAAGAGCGTCGCGAAGGAACGAAACATTCAGTTTGACTAGCCACATCGGCCGGCGGATCACCATGACGAACACCATTGCAAATCCAGACCGTGTGAAACCGGGAAAGGGAATGGCTACGCCAAACCGGTCGCTTGAACGGGGGATATCAGTCTTGCGGGCATTTCGGGCAGGTTCGTCGATGCTCGGCAATAGCGAGATTTCTGATAGAACTGGACTCTCGCGGTCGACGGTGAGCCGCCTTACGCAGTCATTGGTCGAGAGCGGAATGCTCGAGTATGTTCCTCAATTCCGCGCTTACAGGCTCGGAGTTCCAGTCCTCAGCATGGCGCACGCGATGTGCGATGGCTCTACTGTTTTAAGAGTGGCGACTCCCCTCATGACAGAGGTGGCGACGCGCCACAAGTTAAACGTCGGCCTAGCGGTGGCCGATGATGACGACATGGTGTACCTGGAGTCATTTCGCTACAGCAGGCGCCAATCGCTTCGTACTATCGTCAGTGGCTTGCGTATTCCTATAGCGCTGACCTCCCTCGGCCGGGCCTACCTAGCGACACTGTCTGAGACCAACTTTGACATTACGATGCGAGAGATGGCCAGTCGCAATCCAGGGCGAGCGTGGCTGTCTATTCGGAAAGAGATCGAGCTGGCGGTTCAGTCAGTGCGACAGAACGGCTACTGTGTGGCGTCGTGGCAGCCGCAGGTGGTGGCAGTTGCGACGCCTATGCAGATCGAGGGCTATGGCACCTACGTCCTCAATGTCAGCATCTCGACTCAGCAGACGGTTGAAGAGGTCGAGGCCGCGCTCGCCAAACCTCTGCTCTCCTTAGCGGCCTCGATTCTAGCGGCGGTTCATCGAATCGAGTAAATGCCACGAGGACCCGCATACGCCGCAGTGACCGAAGTTCACTCCATTACAGTCGGTGCTATGCGATCAGCGTCCGACCGTTGATGGCCGGGAAGAGCCCCTCTATTCACCACGCCGCCCCGCCTCGGAGCGTGCCCAATCGGAACTTGGCGTTTGGCTTCGACGATAAGCCCTGACCACTTCTGCGGCTGGAACTGAATTCCGGCCTGCCGTCCGCTAGCCGTCCCTTTGTACCCACATACTGTGAGACGGACCGCCCCTTTTACCCACTAACTGTGAGATTTCGACCCAGGTAGTTTGCGACGGCGCTCAGCAACTCCTTGATTTTTCTAGGTCGGGCTTCCCATTAACTTTGAGATGGGACAGGAGGGCAATATGGGGCTCGTGAAAGCTGTGGTTTTCGTGGTCACTGGCGCTGCCGTAATTGGTTACCTTCTGGCAGGCGGACGAAAACGGTCAAAAAAGGAACATGACGGACGAGATCACGCGAAAATATTTTAATGGCCGATCGAGAGTAATAATTGACCCTGCGGTGGCAGCGAGACTGCCCGTACCGGCTGAGCGCATACCCTGGTTAGTTGGCGCTATCGATGGAAGTGATATATCGGTCACTCGCGACGATGAAGGGAACTCGTTTGTCTTCACTACAGCACATCAGCTACTGGACGAGCCCATGGTTCGAGTCCTGTGGCAGGATCCAGAAGACGGTCGGCTATACCTAATGTGGAACGAGGCTTTCTTCTTGAAGCCAGAAGTGCAGCGTCAAGGGCTGGGAGCGCGCAGCATCGCAATCGAAATGAGGGAGATTGCGCGACACGGCGTCCGGAGCGTGGGTTGTCTCGCGGCTGGTCCAGGCAATGACCACATTGGCTACTACGCATGGCCTTTGCTTGGTTTCGACGCCGGCCTTGAAAAGCGAGATATCGAGCTGCTTCCACCCAGCCTGGCCCATTGCCGAACTCTGAACGAATTGTTCCTCGAGCCGGAAGGACCAGGGCATTGGCGTAGACACGGGCGCGCGATGGCGGTTTTCTTCGACCTCGCACCCGATAGCGCGTCGTGGAGTATACTAAAAGCCTATCTGGAAGACCGGGACATCACACTATGACGACCAAAACCAAACCGGCTGTGCCGCCCGCGCGCGCGCTGAAGGATGTCGCGGCGGTGTTGGCTCGCCATGCTTCGCAAAGCCGTACCGGTCCGGACTCTGTCTCGCAGGAGGTCGTGCGGGGTGGCACTTCCCATTTGAAAGTCGCCCGCGAGCGCTTCACAACTTCCTCGGGTACGCGCCGTAAGACTATAGAAGCCGCCTAGTAACCGGACCACGCAGAGAAGCCTCCTTCGGGAGGCTTTTTTGTTGCAGTTAGGCCAAGACAATAAGCAGACGCACTTATGCTCTCCTACAGTACCGGGCTAATTTATCCCAGCACGCATCAGGATTTCGAAGACCTATGCCATCAGGTCTATCGCGTCATCTTAGGAGATATGACGGCCACAAAAAACGGGCGCTCCGGGCAAGAGCAGCATGGTGTGGACATTTTTCTCACATCCAAAGGCCTCCGGTATGGGATTCAATGCAAACAGAAGTCATTTGGGACGCTAACCAAGCGAATCATTGATGCGGAAGTAGGACTCGCCGAGAAGGGGCCTGTACCCATCGATCATTTGATCATAGCGACCACCGCGCGAAACGACGCGAAGCTGTTGGCATATGCGCTCACACTCAACGATCGTCGAAGAGCGGAGGGCAAGTTTGCGGTGTCGGTAGCTTTTTGGGACACCATTGAGAGCCTGGTACGAGGAAATCCTGAGCTTCAATCGCAATTGGCACCTCATCAGCCTGGCGGCGCCATCTACGAGACCAACCGAAAGCTGGAGGCTTTGCTACAACATGTCGGTGTCCCGCAGCCTTGGATCGCAGGCACCGGGGCGGCCACGCAATCGATACCTGATCGACGAAGTGACTCACTCAACAAGCTAGTGGACCGTCAGCTTGATACGATCAAGCGACTCATCGAGGAGGGGCGGGTTCGCGACGCGCTGGAGTCGATCCAAGGACTCGCGGCGAGTATCGATGACTTTGATGCCCATCAAAAGGGCCGGTGGTACACGCAGCGGGGCCACTGCTATTGGCTTACAGGGCATCTCGAACTTGCTGCACAGGACTTTGAGCAGGCGTTTGCCTTAACGCCATCGGACGACAAGGCGCTAGCCAATCGGATACGCGGATTGCTTCTGACCGGCCGCGTCCAGGAAGCTTGGGAAGCAGCTGCGACGGCGAAGAAACAATTTCCCGCATCGCGTAGCATTTTCATGGTCTGGGCGCAAGTTGCGATCCAGGTCCACCATCCGGTTAGCTGGCGTATAGATGTGCCGCCAGAGTTTAAAGACGACCCCGACGTACTATACACGTTCGGATGGTTGGCCATTCTCCAAGACAAACCAAACGAGGGGGTAAGGTTTGCTCAGCGCGCGATCAAGGGCGGAAATAGCTCGTTCGAAGCTCTTTCCCTTCGGTTAATCGCTCAAGTGCAAACTGCACTAGAGGGAGGGGCGCTCGCTAGTGTGGGTGTTGTCGACAAGAAAGTCTTGAATGGCCTTAGGGTTGCCCTCGAGCCATTCCGTGAGCACGACGCCAAGCTATGGTCTCGCCAAGATAGCGTAACGTCTTCGCAAACGGCGGTTGCGATGGGCTACGCCATGCTGATGCTGGAAGAGGAGCAGGCTGCGGCAGATCTTTTGGTAAAGGCCGCATCGCGTTTTCCCGAGGATGAGCAATTGCTACGGGTCAGCGTTGATGCGCTGCTGAGGGCTGACCGAAGCGACGCCGCCTATGAATTCGGGATCCGACATCTTGAGGCTTTGGCAACTGACGGAAAACTTGTCGTGGCGGAAATGGCCGCCAACAGAGGGGACGATCCTGTTCTGCAAAAAGTTGGGGCACTGCTTGACTCACTAAGCGACGCGCAAGAATCCACGGAAGCGCGGGAGCTGCTTACGGTTTATCGATGGCTGTGCCAAGTGAATTTGGGACGGCAGCCACAAGTCATATCGCAACTGTCCGAGGGATGGATTGACGCAGCTGGCAGTTTGACCGCCCGGGCCATAGGCATAAGGGTGGCCCATCAGCTTGGATGCGATTGGGCCGAAGCAAGTCTGAGCCGACTGGTGGACGCCGTGACTGAGAGCACCCATCTCGCACATAAGTTTATGGTTTCACAACTATGCGCGATGTTTGGCCAGCAGGAGTCGGTGATCCGTTTGCTTGAGCGGTGGCTGCCACCTGGGTATATCAGCGAGCCGCATAAAACGCTGTTCGAAGCCTACGTCCGCACGAACGCTCGGAAAAAGGCTCTCGTCATGCTACGCGCGATGCCACAGCATGCCATGGACGATCCACTCGTCCGGTCGCTTGCTGTGGAGGTGGCGCAGGCCGCAGATGACTGGCATGAACTGTCCCGCCTGTCCGAGCGCCAACTGGCAGAGCACGCGGATCGCAGTGAGGCATGGGTCTTCAGGTTCACCGTCTTGTGGCGCCAAGGCAAACACGATGAGGCAAGAGCGCTCTTGGCGTCAGAGGTTCCCTTGACGGTGGGGGGGGCTCCAACGTCAACAGCACATCTTTCTCAAATCGAGATCAGCAACGGCCAGAAAGAGCGTGGGCTGAAGCGGTTGTATCGGCAATACCGACTTGATCCGCATAGCGAGCAGGCCGCATCAGTATTTCTCACTCGCCTGATGGGGCTCCCGGTGGGTACCCTTCCTGAGAATCCAGGCAGAGTTTACGACGGTACCTCGGTGACGCTCAAGGATGCCGACGGTGTCGAGCGAAACGTCATCTTTGATCCCGCCGACATAAATGATCTGCCGTCGTCGCAACCATTCAGCGCGCCGAACGGGCCAACATTTGCGTTGCTCTCGGGAAAAGCAGTCGGTGACAGTGTTTCTATTCAGGATGGCTTTGGCGGCTCGAAACTGTATGAAGTGACTCGGCTGGAGTCTGCGTACCGCGCGCTAGGAGCGCTCGCCGGCGACGTAATTGCGCAGTCGGTAACCGGTAGCGGCTCGGTTGTCTCCATCCCAATCACCATCGGCGCAGATGGCGTTCCCGATATGAGCCAGATTCTGGCGATGTTAAAGCGGCGGAATGATAGGGCGAGGAACGTTTTTGCGGTGTACGGAGAGGGTCCGATTCCTCTAGGAGCAATAGCGAAGGCCTTGGGTACATCTGTGGCAGTTATGACTTCGGATTGGCCGTCATTTGCGCCACCGCTTTATGTGTCTTCTGGACGTATAGAAGAGGAACTGCGCGCGCTTAATGTGCTAAGTCAATGGCGCGCGCCGGTTGTTGTAGACCTTGCGGCCCTGAACGAACTCATCGCATCGGGCGCGGAAAATGCGTTGCATTGCTTTGCGAAAGTTATCATCTCGAGTTCCGCGGTAAGCACGCTCAAGTCTCTGATCGAAGCTGCGGGAAATCCTCAGGAAGTCGGGCAACTCCAAGAATTAAATGGTGGAGTGTCCATGATCGAATACACCGATGATTTTCGTGCGGGAAGACTGGCCTACTTGAGAAGGATTGAAGTGTTCATCGAAAGCCACTGCGAAGTGGCGCCGGCATGGGGTGTGGAGAACATGCCAACGGAGCTGATGAAACTGGCTGAATTTCTCGATCAAGAGTCGTACGACGCGATGCTTGTTGCTCTCGAACATGGTGCCCTATTGCTGACGCTGGACGGGCGACTACGAGAGGCCGCGTCTGCACTTGCTGAGATCCGGGGAGCCTGGCCCCAAGTGTTTTGTCGCTTTGCGGTGGACCGTGCCGTGCTCCCTATCGAGGCTTACCATCGGCTTGTATTTGCGAGCTTAGCAAAGGGTCGTTCGCATGTCGGCATCAACAGCCAGAACATTGTGTGGCTATTGAGTCAGCCGGAGGGGCGTCGTCGCGAGTCGGCAAAGAACCTGCTGGCATATCTGGGAAATACAAAGGTCGACTTGCTCAGCGTCTTCAACGTCGTCATGGAGGCGATTAAGACTATTACACATGCTGGCGGCACCGCCGGAGCGATAGCGATAATGGTGAGGCGCTTACTTGCCCCGCTATTCACACGCCCGGATACTGAACGCGATGGCATGGCAGCGCTGGCCTGTCTTGAGCTGGCCAATTTCATTGATAGCCTGTTGGCTAAGCAGCCCGCTCATCCTTCAACGCGACGAAAAAGGGGAGAGCAGCGCGCCCTCTGGATAAAGGCGATGGATATGGCAGTGGTAGCAGCGCTCAGGGATAGCGGAGAGTTGCCGATTCAGGCCATCGCACAAATGGACATCGACGTTAAACCAATCTTCGCGTTGAAGTACCCGATGTACCAGACGGACAGCTTTTTGACAACTTTCCGTGACGATGTGGCATCGTGACGCTGGGTTCGGGTGCATATTTACCCTGACCGAACGGAAAGGGGTCTTCTGCTGTGCTGCTGCCGCTTGCGCATCACCTTCGCTTTTAACTGGACCACTGCTCGGGGCACAGCCATCGCGTGACATTGGCCACGGTCGATGTGCTTCATGAAACTGTAGTCATACTCCATCATCAAGTCATGCACGCGCTGAGCGAGACCGCGATCGTTCACGCTCACCATCATGTCTCGGCATGTATCCATTGCCGCAGAGCGGTTCTGGCGCTCGGCGGCGATGAAGGCGATTCGCAGCGTATCTGGCTTATGGATGCGATCGCGCCCGCCTGGCTACCTATCGAAGGTGGACTCAATCGCCGTAGACGTGTAAACCTGTGCGGAGAGCGGCTGTAGTGAGGGTCGCTTCCACGTGTGACTTGACTTCGGCCGCGCACGGTGTCATTCGAATGATCCGCTTCCGAGCAGCGATATTCGTATGATTTGTTTTCCCACTATCTATGTTTTGCGCAGGCTAGCGCCTGGGTCGATGGATGGGCTCCCACCAGTTGGAATGCGTGACGACATACTTGTCGCTCGCGAATTCGGATGTGCTCAGACTCAGGTACTGCCCATATGCAAGCTGCATAACGTCAAGTGGACGCACAAAATCGCCTCCATGCGTACGCTTAAAGGCTGGGTGCAAAATCTTTTGGCCGCCGTTCGCGAACCTAAGTTCAAGGCGCCGCTCGTCGAATGTGCATATCTCTATCTGGAACTTCAGCTCCGCACCACTATAACCGTTCGAAATGTGGCCGTTGCCGTCAAGGAAGTCCGAGAGGTAGCGCGGCGGTTCCGGGCGATCAACGCAAAGCGTCAACGTGACTTCGTTATCCTGGCCTCGAGTTCTTTCGAGGCACGCATATAGCTTATATGTCATGGTTTGAGATGGTCATGCTTTCTTAGAATCGCGGCGGCTTGTCGGAGATCTGTGCGGAAATGGCCGCCCTTTGTGCATTGACGCAGTTGGGATCGTTGCGAAGCTGTCCAGGATCGTCGTGGCACTCGGCGAGAACCCGCTTCCGAAGGTTGGCGTCTTTCTGAAACTCACTAACCTTCATTACTCGATCGAGGAAGGAAACGCGTGTAGCGGGGGCGGACCAGGCAGGCGAAGTGAACCCAACTGATACCGCGAGCAAAATCCATGGTTTCATTTGCGGTCTACGGATGTCGGGTCATGGAGCGATCGTCCTAGCCCGGACCCGAATTGAGGTTGAAGTGTGCGAAGTATGCCATTGGTCGCTCCCGTCGAGGCCACGTTTGTCTAAAGCAAATGTGGAATTGTCCGTTATATGTGTTTGTCGATAGTCCACACTTACGGCTCAAATTGGCAAGCGATGAGAACGAGACGAATCTCCGGGCGGCCGGCCGCTGGGAATGTGAAGGAGCGCAAATGGCATTGCTGGATCCCCCCGTCAGCCTACTTTGGTGGGAGAAAACGATCGAATACATGTTTGTGCGAGATATGCTTCCGAAGTCGTCACTTGCCGTGCCTCTAGCGGGCGCCGTCGAATCCGCTTTCGGCGACATGATCTTCGCGGACTCGACGCAATGTCGTCTGATCGAATTTAAGGCTCGGCAGGACGGAATCCAGCGGGAGAAGAGGAAATTCCCGCAGCTCCGAACCGATGAACTTGAGGGGCTAGCGTTCCAACTGGCACTCTTTACTATCCATGCCGAACTCGTTGAGCATCCGGGCGCAAGGGCTCATTGGTTTGTCTTTGGCGAGCACGAAGGCAGGGAAGTAGTACTCAAGACACAGAGCTACACACGAGATTGGGTACGGCCCCAACTTGTCAAGGGTGCGGTTTCGTTGGAAGGTGCCAGTCCACGCGTCTTGGCGGACTACATGCTTCACTTGGCGGCGGCTAGGGGACGCGAGGAGGTAGTGAGCGGCGGGGGCGGCGGCATGGTCTATTGTGCGGTAGCTAACGGCGCCATCGTCCCGATGCAAGCGGAAGAGTTTCTTTCATCGGCCTGTCAAGAGCTGGATCTGTCGATGGATGCGTTGAACAATGGGCCGGAAGAAGCAAAGCCGCCAACTGCGACGAATAGTCCCCAACCGTGATGGCGTGTCCAGTAAAGCGCAGCGCCAGAACAGTTAATCCTCTGCTGACGTGAAACCCGCGGCACGCGCCACAAGCACATACTAGGTTGCTCGAGGAGATGGCAACCGCTGACTCGAATGAAGGCTCAATGTGATGCAGATTCCACCGATTGGCTTGGCGAAAACAATTGTCGTCTGGCTCTATGAACAGGCTACCAGATGGTTGATGTTCGCCACGTATCAAGAGTCGCATGAGCGATGGGCCAGACGGCATCGACTCGGCGCACACTGGCATGACTTGGGATCGGACGTGGAGTACTCAATCTGCTTTGCCACCCCTGCGGACCCTGAACCGCGCACCGCACGAATCGCGCTACGCGCAGCGGGCGAAGTGGACGAATTGCGGTTGACAGTAGACGCTACTGGCAGCGGCATCCGCTATCAAGAGGCCATCTTGCTTTCGGATCTTGACGACCGCGCAATCGTACGAGCTCTCCCGAGCATGCCGTACCTCGACGTTTTTAGGGACGCAGAGGGCGGTCTTCGCTTTACGCTTGAATCGTTCATGCTGACCAGAGCTTCAGTACGGTATCGAGACGGACGGACAGTCCAAATGGAGGATTCCCTAGTGCACTCTTTTACACAGACATGGTTGCTGCAAGACGAATGGGTACACCGCTGGGGGCGGTGGTGGAACTGCAACGAAATTAAGTTCGCGAAGAGCGAGCTCCGCAACTACTGGCTGTTCTCTTTCGATTGGCCGCGCCAACGCATGCCACTGGTTCGGAGGCTGTTGGGGGCGTCGTGGTTCGTGACCGTTCAATTCTGGGCCGCGGTCGGATCGAGAGCTTTTATTCTCGACGTGGAAGGCCGTTTGGCTCCGCGATGGTCGAGGACACAGGTACTCGCATGATGGTTGCGGAAGCGGCGCCGGGCTTGCCCATACCGAGCATTGTAAGTTTCAGTACCGGAGCGCATTTTCATTCGTTACCGACTAGAACATCCTTTTTGGTCTGTACGGAGTTGCGTTGTCGGGAGATAGAGGATTCCCTTCTGTCTCAGGCCACCGGCAACGCCATCATCGAGTGGTAGCAGACATGCAGGAAAATAGCGTGCTTGTTGCGTTCTGCTGACCACAGACGCGACAGCTACTACAACACTACGCCGATCGGGAATGCATGGACGGCGGCGACGCAGGCGGCCCACCGCTGAGGAACCCTTGCGCTCGAAAATGGCGGCGGTCCTACGTTGGCAAGTTGAGCAGGTACCGCGACGTTGCGTCTAGAATTCACCTGCGCTGCGCACCACAACCATCTCTCCTAACGAGTCATGTCGGAACCGAAAAATCCCCTATCTCCTCCCACCGACACCATCACGTTGTCGATGCGCTCCTATTACTCAATCAATCATCTTTCCGCGTCTGCATTCCATGCAAGGACCGCCGCGCGTATCGAGGCGGCTTTCACCGGGTTCAACGGTGAGATGGCGCTTGAGCACAAGAGCGCGGTGATGGGTTCCATTTTCATGAGTGTTGCAGCGGTTGAGGCGTTCATTAACGAATTGTTTTGTGATTGCGCGGACGCCCATACACCACACCTTGCGGGCCTGGAACACGAAGCAATAGATCGAATGAAGAAGGCGTGGAAGTCGGCGCCAATCGTCGAGAAAGCAAGCATCATGGAGAAGTACCAGTTCGCATGCCTGCTTGCTGATAAGCCAGCGTTGGACCGCGGCGCTGCGGCGGCGCAGGACCTGTCCCTTGGCATCGAGATCCGCAACGCTCTAATGCACTACAAGCCTCAGTCCGTTGAGCTACCCATGGATGGCACGACTGGGACTGTGGAGGGGAGTTGGAAGAAAATTGAGCAGACGTTAAAAGGGCGGCCTCCCCTGAAACCGAATCCGTTCGCGTCAAGTGGGCAACCGGAATTCCCCTATAGAGTGCTCGGGCACGATTGTGCTGAAAGGACGTTGAATGGGGCCGTAGGGTTCCTTCAATACTTCGCTAAACACCTAGGGCTGACGTCTCCACCATTTCGCGATATTTGCTCAACTCTAAGAACGCGCTGAAGGGATAGAAGCCTTGGCCATACTCGCTTCGACCAACGCTTCATTTAGGCGTCGAAAGTCTGGATAGCTGACCTGGGCGGGATCGGGGCAGGCTGTGCGACGAGTTGTTCGGAGGGCATGAGTCGGAGGAGCGTCCTGGCTATCTCCGGATCTTTGCATTGCAGCCACCCTTCCCAATCGCTTCGGGGCAACACGACAACGCCCCGCTTCTCGTTATCCGGCTTATGAAAGCGACGAAGCAACGTGTGGCTGTCGGCATTGAGTGTCGGCATGGTGAACGACGTTGCGCCATCAGGCCACGCGCGCCAGAGCCCGGCAATAGCGAAGGGCTCACCGCCAGGAAGGCCGATCTTCCACCGCACGGCTTTCCCCGTTTCCCAGTTGGGTTCGAAGAACGCAGTAGCCGGAATCAGCGCAAACTGACATGCACGCCAGTGCGGCCCGAAAGAGCGCAGCTTGCCAATCGTCTCCATGCGTGCGTTGGCTGTTGGGAAATAGCGCGTGCCGGGCGGGATAGCCCGCTTCGGCACCATGCTGAAAGACGCCAGCACGCTCTCCCATGCATCTGAATCGCCCGAGCGCCGGATGATCGGTGCAGGGTAGTCTGGCCAGGCCTCCGCCCGCCACTCACCCGGCGGTGGCTCGACACCGAACACATCTAGAAGCATCTGCCGTTGTACCGGGGCGTAGTTCACACACATGGGCTTCTCCGATTTTCTCGCAATCCTAACAAACCGCGCAGCAACTGCGGTGCGCCATTACTGTCAGCAAAAATTCCGACTACGCGTATCGAGTGCGCCGAGCATAGGGGAGAGATCGACCGCGTATTGGGCCACGAGGTGCTTGACGTCACCGTCAGCTTGCCATTGGCCATAGATGCCCAGCAACGAAGCGTTGAGGATCTCCTTGCGAAACTTCTCCAGAATGGACGGCCACACGATGACATTCACATTGCCCGTCTCGTCCTCAATTGTCAGGAACAGCACGCCGTTGGCCGTCCCGGGCCGCTGCCGGACAGTGACGATGCCGGCGCCACGGGCGAGGCGTCTATCCGCATAGGTAGACAGGGCCGCGGCCGTCTCAAATCGCTTGTTGCTGAGTTGCCGTCGCAGCAACTCGAGGGGATGCCGGTGCAACGTCAGTCCCATCGAGCGGTAGTCGCCCACTATGGTCTCGCCCTCCGTCGGCTCGGCCAGCGCCGGCGACTCCTCTGCGAGATCTGCCACCTTGAGCAAATCCTTGTCGGGAACGGCCGCGGAAGCTTCCCACAATGCCTGGCGACGGTTCCCTGCAAGCGATCGGAGCGCATCGCTTGCCGCGAGTACCTGCATATCGTGGCGATCAAGCGCCGCCCGACGCGCCAGGTCCGTCACGCTATCGAATTCTCGCACTGCCCGGCACGTCTCAATGCGCCTTGCGGACTCTTCACGCATGCCACGTACCAACGACAGACCGAGGCGAACTTGCGGGCCGTCTGGGCCGCGTTCCAGGGCGGAATCCCAGCCGCTCACAGCAACGTCAGCCGCCAGCACCGTGACGCCATGACGCTTGGCATCCTGCACCAATTGGGAGGGGCTGTAGAACCCCATCGGCTGACTATTGAGCAAGGCGCAGAGAAAGGCGGCCGGTTCGTGGCACTTAAGCCACGCGCTCGCATAGACAAGGAGCGCAAAACTTGCGGCGTGGCTCTCCGGAAATCCATACTCGCCGAACCCTTGAATTTGCTGGAAGATCGATTCGGCAAACTCGCGCTCGTAGCCGCGCTCAAGCATGCCGGTGACGATGCGATCGTAATACCGCTCCATGCCGCCCTTGCGCTTCCAGGCCGCCATCGCACGGCGTAATTGGTCTGCCTCGCCGGCGGAGAACCCCGCAGCGAGCATGGCCACCTGCATGACCTGTTCCTGGAAGATGGGCACGCCAAGCGTTCGCGACAAGGCGAGTTCCATTTCTGGGCTAGGGTGGCTCACCGGCTCCTTGCCTTGGCGCCGGCGCAGATACGGATGCACCATGCCACCCTGCACGGGGCCGGGCCGCACGATGGCCACCTCGATGACCAGGTCATAGAAGGTGCGTGGCCGCAGGCGGGGCAGCATGGACATCTGGGCGCGGGATTCGACCTGGAACACCCCGACACTGTCCGCGCGACACAGCATTTCGTAAGTGTCGGGATCTTCGGCAGGGAGGTCCTGCAGCTCGAAGACCTCGCCGCGCTCCTCCGCCACCAGATCCAGCGCCCGATGAATCGCGGATAGCATGCCGAGGGCAAGGACGTCGACCTTCAGCAGGCCGATGGCGTCGAGGTCGTCCTTGTCCCACTGGATGACGCTGCGATCCGGCATCGCGGCATTCTCGATGGGAACGAGCCGCGACAGCTTGCCTCGCGCGATGACAAAGCCGCCGCTGTGCTGCGACAGGTGGCGCGGAAATCCAAGCAGTTGCATGGCCATGCTCGCCCAGCGTTGCGTCAGTTCGCTCTGCGTATCCACGCCGCTCTCTTCAAAGCGTTTGAGCAGGTCTTCCTTGTTGTCGAACCAGTGGTGCGCTTTGGCGACCATGTCTACTATCGCGGGATCGACACCGAGGGCCTTGCCCGACTCGCGCAACGCGCCCCGAGGGCGATAGGTCGACACGGCGGCGGCAAGAGCGGCCCGGTCCCGACCATACTTCTTGTAGAGGTACTGGATCACCTCTTCACGCCGCTGGTGTTCGAAGTCTACGTCGATATCGGGGGGCTCCCCACGTTCCTTCGAAATGAAGCGCTCGAACAGCAAGTTGCCTCGCGCAGGATCGACTTCTGTAATGCCGAGGCAATAGCACACTGCCGAGTTGGCAGCCGACCCACGACCCTGGCAAAGGATGCCTTCGGATCGGGCAAACCGCACCAGATCGTAGACCGTGAGGAAGTAGGGCTCATATTCCATTTCACGTACGAGGGCGAGCTCGTGCTCGATCTGCGCCTGAACCGTATGCGGGATGCCCTTTGGGAAACGGCGATGGGCGCCTATATACGTCTCCCGCTTCAGGTAGTCGGCCGGCGACACGCCTTCGGGCACGACTTCTTCCGGATACTCGTAGCGCAGTTCGTCGAGCGAGAACTGGCACAAGTTCGCGATATGGAGCGACTCGGTCAGGAGACGGTGGGGATAGATGTTGGCCAGTCGCAGGCGCGAGCGCAGATGCCGCTCTGCATTGGGAGACAGCGCATAGCCGCACGCCGGCACCGGCTTGCCGATGCGGATGGCAGTCATGACGTCCTGCAGTGGCTTGCGCGACCGGACATGCATGGCGACATTGCCAGCGGCCACCAGTCGGAGGTGGTTGTTAGCGGCCGCGGCCTGCACGGCTGCGCGATGGATGTCATCGTACGGCCGATAGTGGAGGGTCAGCGTCATCCAGGCCCGGCCGGAAAACGTCTTCGATACCCATTCGGCTTGGGCTTCGAGTACTTCCGGCGCTGCCGCATACTCCGGCGTGAAGAGCACCAGGCAGTCCGGCATGCCACGCAGGTGGGAGTAGGGCGCTTCCGGCGCGTCGAGGTCGCGCGGGGTGAGCCAATACTCGCCCTTCGACGCACGCATTCTGGCCAGCGTGATCAATTCGCACAGGTTGCCGTAGCCCTCCCGGTTGCGAGCCAGGACGACGATGGAGACGGCAGGGGAGCCATCGGCGTTGACCAGTCGAAAAGAAGCCCCGACAACCAGCTTGAGGCCATGCGTTTTCGCTTCCGTATGGGCTCGCACAATACCGGCCAGAGAACATTCATCTGTAATGGCGATGGCGCGATAGCCAAGGGCGGCGGCGCGCTCCACAAGCTCTTCCGCGCGCGAAGCCCCCTCCAGGAACGTGAAATTGGAGAGGCAATGGAGTTCGGCGTACTCGGGCAGTACGCCACCCGAAAATTGGCTCGACATGACTATCCGAACAGGCCGTGCAGATACCATCGCGTCTCGTCGCCATCGCGACTGACGAGACGCTCCTGGTAAATCCAGTAAAAGCTATGGTCACTGCCTTGCGCGACATAGTAGTCGCGTGTTTGCAACTCGCCGTCCCACCAGCCCGATTCCAGACGCTCGGGCGGCGAAACGATGCGCAACGGCGACCCATAGTAGGGGCGATGGTCACGCATCAGCAGTGCGATCGGCTTGTCCAGCAACCATGTGGGGCGCGGCATTTGCGGCAACGGGACCGATTTCGTCGGCTTACCGACGGCCGGCACCCAGGTATTAGCCACCTCCGGTCGGTAGTCCGGTACAGGTTCCGGCCGCAGGATATTTTCCGCACCGAGCCGCGCGGCCAGCACTTCCATGACGCGCGCATGATCTTCCGGCGTGCCACCCGGCTCAGGGAATAGTGTCTCACTGGGAGGAGCGAGCGGCTGGACGTCGCCGACCTCCAGTCGCACGGCTATCATGTGGGCCGCGATCTCGGTCCTCGCCAGGCGCTCGCGGAGCAGTCGCACAAGATGCCCGTCGCTCCATGTTGGCTCGGCGAGCGCAATATCGATGGTCGTGGGCGGGATCGCTTCCCGACCACGCTCGTGCTCCAGCACGAAATGAAGCCGGGTGACGGCGAGATGGTGCGAGACGAGCCAGCCCACCAGCTGCGCGATGAGACCTTGGCCATAGGCAAGCGTTGCCTCGGCATGCTCAATCCGATCAGGGAGTTCCACCCGCGCGGAGAAGGTCGGCGGCGCTTCCAGCCAGTCGAAGACTTCGGGCGCCTCTCCCAAGGCGCAGTCCAGGGCTTCATTGATTGCCTTGCCGCAACGACGTTGCAGCCCTGCGCGTGGCAAGCGCCGCAGCTGCCCGAGGGTGCGGCAACCGAGGTTGTCGAGCCATTCCTCAATGGGCCGTGCGGAAGGAAGCAGGGCTACGGACAGGCGGTCCAAACGCCTAGCGAAACGCTCGATTTTCAGCGACGCGCCGCCACCGGCCCGCGCATGGAGCCACGCTGCTTGGGCAGTGCGTGCGCAGCCGATATCGGCGGAGAAGCCCATCGTCCGCGCCGTGGCCCGGATGCGCGAGCGAAGTCGCCGCAAGCCGCCGAACAGGCGGAGGCTCGTCGAGACCTCGATGAGGATCGACTCCTCCTCGCCTTCAATGACATTGGGCGAGAACTGCAGTAGCGCAATGGCGACACGCCGCAGTGCCTCAGTCTCTTTGGCAGGCGACCGTTCCAGAAGCAGTGTATGGGGCGCAATGGTCTGCACGCCGCCGCGGCGCATGTTTGTGCGCACGCCGGCGGCAGCTGCAAGCGGTGTTGCGGCGTACACGCGTTCCTTCTCCAAGACGGCCACGGCCAGGTCAGTGGACCAGTTCGGCCGGAAGACTTCGAGGGACAGGCGTGGCAGGCGTAGGCAGATCCACAGGTACGGCATGGCGATGAATCAGGATCGGCGACGGGGAAATCGGTACAAATAGCGGCGTGTCTCGTTGCGGGCCGCGGCGCTTAACAAAGGTGAGTTCGACACCCCCATCTGCCGGCGCCACAGCGATACGCAGCGGGGCGGGTGAGGCGTCGCGGGCACAGGCCAAAGGCCGCACCAGACAGAAGAACGCTTCTCCAGACTGCGCGGCGAGGTTAAGCCGGCGCAGCGCGTCGTTCCTCACGTGCTGCTGCCAAAGGAGCACTGCGCTACAGGTGCCGGCGCGCAGCAGTTGCTCGGTAGCCCAGAGCACATCGGCTGTCCGCTGCGCCTGGATCCACATGAGGCGCTCCGTTGCGATACCCCAGTTGGAGAAGGCATGGACTTGCGGCGTATGCGGCGGAGCGATGAGCGCGATCGGCCGGTTGGGCGTCCGCAACAACGCAGGCCGCAACAGGCTCAGTTCCCCGATGCCGGGCTGTTGCACGAGCATCTCGAACAGCGAACCAAGCGGCCAGCCCCCACCGGGCAATTCCGCCGCAAGTGAAGAATCTCCAGGGGGCAAGGTGCGTGACGAACCCCGGGCCAACTGGGCGGCACGCCAGAGGGAAGGGTGGATGGCTTCTGGTTCGACGGTTAGCATGGTGGTCTCCGTCTCGGAAAGTGTACTGTATATCCATACAGTATTGCCACCCCTATCGACTGGGGAGACTTATGGGATGCGCGACGGAACGGAAGTGCAGCATGCTCAACTATTCGGCGTCCTTGCCGTTGACAACATCGAGGTGTCTACCTGCGGCACAGTTCTAGACCCTCCGCCCCCATCGCAGCACCACCGAAGGAGGAGTTCCAGATGACCACCATGGCCGGTGCCATCCGCCAATTTGTTAAGTCGTCGCCGACCGGTGTCACGTCGCGTGCGATTCGAGACCATATCAACGCGAACTATCCTGACAAATGGACGCCTGGCACACTTACAGCGCATCTCTATGGGTGTGCCGTCAACCAGCCGAAGGCATATCTGCATCACAAATCTGCAGAGAAATTTCTCTACCGGGCTGACGACGGGCGCTTCTTCATCTACGACGAAAGCAAACACGGACCAAACGTGTGGGCACCTGTTGCTGAAGACGCCTTGATCGAAGAGGAAGCTGAAGCCGTCGATGCGATCGAGCAGCGCATTGAGGCGTCGATAAGCTTTGAGCGCGACGTGGAAGAACATTTGATCCGCAATCTGGGCACCCTTGAGAAGGGGTTGCGATACGTTGAGCGTCAAGTTGTGATCGACGTCGGCCGGGTGGACATTCTTGCGGAAGATGAAAACGGCCGCCGCGTCGTCATCGAACTGAAAGTAGGCGATGCTAAAGATGCCGCGGTGGGGCAGATCGCCCGCTACCTTGGCTGGTACGCCAGGCAAGACAAAAAGCCGCCCCGCGGGATACTTATTGCCGGCGACTTTCCTGAGCCGGTCCGCTACGCGGCGGAGGCCGTGAAAGGTCTCGAACTGGTCCGCTATCGCGTTCAGTTCGCTTTTAATTCCATCGCTTTCGAAGACTAAGCGGTCGGCGTCCTCTAGCTCACGGCTGCAACGCGTCGGGCATCATCGCAATGGATCATCTCAAACAAGTTCGCCGTGTGTCCGTGCTTCCGATCAGGGAGAGCTGGCACGCTACGCCGCTGTTCGCGGACGGCACTGCAGGCAAAAGTCAGCGTTTCACCGAGGCAAGTGCGGCGTGGGACTGGGCTGTCACAATCTACCCCGGTGTACCGGTCTCGATTCAGAACAAAATGCGCCGCAGCACGTCGGCGGCGCGGCAGAAGTAGATTTTCCCTCGCGCGCCACCCCATAGTTCAGGGAAGTTCAAAGGCCGGAGACCGCCCAGAGGAAGTGCTTGCCCGAATTCCGTCATGCCGGGCCTCGAAAGCCTCGCGTGGGCGTACGGCAGAGACCGGCCATTTTGCGTCAACGGTGCTAGTTAATATGAATGGCCTTTGAGCCCCCAATGCCGGCCACTCATGGCGCAAATCTGCACGCCAAAAGTGCATCTTTGCGCTCTTGCAGCCCGCCTCAGATGTTAGGCTTCAACCGTTCTAAGCCCATCCGTCGGCTCCGCTCTATCCTTTTCCCCAGGAGGTAAGCATGACCACTAATCAAAATTCGCTCGAAAAGAAAACCGCCTATTGGGGTGTTCCGTGGGAGGACGCATATGGCTATGCGCAGGCAGTCCAAGTAGGCGAAGACATCTATGTGTCCGGACAACTGAGCCATGATAGCAACGGACAACTTGTCGCTCCGGCCGCTCTTGACGAAGCAGGGAAGCCTCGCGATTTTTCCATGATGGAAGCACAAATGCGTGCCACGTACGAGAACATCGCCACCCTTCTCGGGAAATTCGGTGCAACGCTCGACAATGTTGTAGAAGAAACGCTGTACGTTCTGGACGTCGACGCGGCATTCGCAGCCGCCGGCAAAGTACGCAAAGCAGCGTATGGTACTGAACGCCCTCAATGCGCCAGTAACCTTATCGGTGTCTCGCGCTTGGCCATGCCGCCGCAATTGATTGAGATTGCCTGCAAGGCGGTCTTGCGCAAACCGGGCACCTAGCCGACCTGGTTTTTCAGAACCTTCCGATTGGATTCGCTTCGCGGCCTTCGATCAACGCCTTCTGCTTTGCTACCGCCGCAGCACAAAAGCTCATAAACGTTTGGACGCGTCGTGTCCGCCGAATATCGGGATGTGTGAGCAGCCAAAGCTCATCCTCCAGCTCGGGGACCACAGGACCGACGCGGACCAACTCGGTCGTCAAATCGCCCAGCATGCACGGAAGGTAACCCATACCGAGCCCGGCAGCGACCGCTTTGCTCACGGCAGCAACTGAGTCGGAACGGTATGCAACGTTGATCGGTGCAACGCGGCTTTGAAGGTAATGGAATGCTTTGAGCCCCGACAGTTTCCCGGTGTAAGAGGCCCACGTCATATCAAAAATTCGATCCGCTGCAGGCCGCTTCCGGCGAAATTGAAGGGCGCTTCCGTACGGCGCCCACGCAATGCTCGCAAGCTTTCGCCCCACTAGATTCTCCAATGGACTCCGTGTTGCTCTTATCGCGATGTCCGACTCGTCCCGGGCGAGATCAAGTGTGTCATTTCCGACTAGAACGTCAACTGACAAGGAAGGGTTGCGGGTCCTGAATTCGGCGAGGATTGGAGTCAGGAAATACAGCAACAGCGAATCGCTTGTGGTAATACGAAGGGTGCCCAACGGCCCATGTACTGCACCTGCGACCCGTCGGGCTACGCTGACGACATCCAACTCGACACGCTCGCTCAGCGCCCGCAGCTCCACCCCTTCAGGGGTCAGCTTGTAGCCAGCACGTCTCCGGTCAAACAACGCAACGCCCAATGCGGCCTCGGCCTGCGCTACCCGGCGCGAAACGGTGGACGCGTTGATGCCCAATCTTTCGGCGGCAATCGCGCGACTGCCGCACTCGCTTAGCATTTTGATGATGCGGAGATCGTCCCAAGAAAATCGAAGAGCCGCATCACTTATTGCTATTACTTCGCGATCTGGCACAGTTGAGGATGGCATGAGTCTTAATAATGAAAACTGTACGTTAAGGCCTTGCGCAAGCCTTTCGCCGAAAACGCGCATCATCTCACAGTAGGATCACGAATTTGAAGAGAGCCGGTACCGGCGGAGAAGCTGGGCCTGCCGGCCAGAACACAGCTCACCCTAATTTTCCTCAACAAACGGTTGCTTCTGACTGCCTCACTTACGGTACTGAGATAGTTGGCAGGGGAGCGGCTCTGCACGCTCGCTGGGCACGGCGCTCATTTGGCTCCTCCGCCCTACATTGCGGCCGTTCGAGGCGTATGCGCTCGGTGGCCGAGAAGGGTCGCGAGCCGCCGATGGAGCCGGGCCAGCCTGCGAAACATGGGCCGAAGTCCGAGACCGCCAGAAACGGACGATCGTCACTAAGGGGCACGTCGTCAAAAAATGGGCGCACCACCGTTGAGATTTCCGACGGGTTCGTTTACTTCGCGGAGGATTTGCAGTGGCAATTCTGTTGACAGACCGGCTACGCGAGAGGCTTTTATGGCTGGCTTCGAATTCGGAAGCAATGCAGCTTCATGATATTTCCTCTTACAATGCAAAATTCTATGCCGCCCTACGGTCGGTGCTTGCCGGGACGGCAGACCGGGCGGAGCTTGATCTGGTCATTGAAGGGAGCCGGGGTACGGCGGCGGACGGCTATGCTCACCTGCTTGTCGTCGAGCCGGTACTCGTCGCAGAAGAACCATTCATTGCCTTGCGCGTTCTTGGCGAGATATCGGAGGAGCTCACGCAAATAGCGCGTTCCTTCTGACTAGCGAGTCCTCGGCTTGCGCCCAACGCAGCCTCCACCGGCCGCTTTCGGCGATGTGAGCTGACCGCTCTGGGTCGTACGGAGACTCCCGCGGATCTCATCATCATCGAGGTTCGTCCGAGTCCATAACCAAGAAAGGTGCTCATCAAGCCAATTTCTTGATCGCCTTGGCCAGTGTCTGCTTAGCCGACCAGTAGTCGCGCCACGGGTCCTCCTGTTCAAAGCTCAGATACTCTCGAGCGTTCCGGATATTCCAGTTCGCGCCGCTCTTGAGATCCTGCAACGCGTCCCACGAGACAGGAACAGACACGCCCATGCCGGGGCGGGCTCTGGCAGAGAAAGCGGCGGCCGTAGTTTGCGCATGGCCGTTACGCAGATAGTCGACGAAAATCTTGCCTCTGCGATTGGCCGGGCCGGATTTCGCACTGAAGCGCTGTGGCAGCACTGAGGCGATATGGTGGACGGCAGCGCGAGAGAACTCCTTGACGGTCTCATAGTCCTGCCGGCCCGTGAGGGGCACGACCACGTGCAGGCCCTTGCCGCCGCTGGTTTTCAGCCAAGACCGAAGGCCGAGCTCGTCCAGAAGCGTCTTCACGAGTAGCGCGGCTTCTTGCATCGTTGGCCAGGCCACGCCTTCACCGGGATCCAGATCCAGAATGAATCTGTCAGGCGTATCGATACGGCGTGCCACAGAATTCCAGGTGTGAAACTCGATGACGTTCATTTGCGCGGCCGCGACGATAGCATCAATTGAGTCCGCGGCGAGCAGGGCGGCATGGCCTGGCCAAAGCGACGCCGGAAGTTCGGTGAGCCCCGGGATGCGAGTCTCGGCGTGCTTTTGGAAGAACTGAGGCTTTGCAATGCCTTCCGGAGCCCGCACGAGGGACAGTGGCCGGTCCTTCAGATGAGGGAGCATTCGTTCCGCGATGCTTTCGTAGTAGCGGACCAACTCAAGTTTCGTGATCCCAGTGCTGTCGTCAATGACGCGCCCGGGATTGGTGACCTTGACCGAGGTTGCTCCTTGGGGTGAGACGGCTGTCTGGACTGCCTCTCGGCGGATTTCCTTGGGCGGCTTATCGGTTCGCACGCCTTTGAATGAGGCATGGCGGACGTGCCCCTCGGGCGTCCATTCCGAGAACTCGACTTCCACGACCAGTGATGGCTTTACCCAATGGACCGGACCATCACTCCCGCGGCCCCACCGTTTTGCCTTTGTGTAGACATCGAACGGCATGGCGTCGACCTCGTGAGTAATGAGTCGCTTCCTAAGCTCGGCGGCCGTTGCGCTGTCCCAGCCGGTACCGACGCCACCGACATAACGCAAAGATTGTCCCTCATACACCCCGAGATAGAGCTTTCCCACCTCGTTTCCGCCCCCGCCTCGTCCTGAGAACCCGCCTACAACGAACTCTTGTCGGAGCTTGCACTTCGCCTTGAGCCATGTCGGAGTGCGAGCGGAGACGTACGGCGCATCGGCGCGCTTGAACATGAGGCCTTCGAGATGAAGGTCGCAGGCCGCCTTGAACAGTTGCGGCGCCGGCGCATCGAACGCGTCGCTGTAGCGAAGGGTGTCGGGGCAATCCGAGAGCACTGTTGCCAGATGCGCGCGGCGCGTGTCGAGCCGCAACTGGCGCAGATCACGGCCATTCCAATACGGGATGTCGAAGAGGAAATAGACGATTTCGTCGTTTCGGTGCGCCGATATGGCGTTCTGTAGGGCATTGAAGTCGGGAAGGTCATTACGCAGCACGACGATCTCGCCGTCGAGCCAGGCATCCTGGGCGTCTATGGCAGCAAGATCGCGGGCCAATCGCTTGAACTTGCTCGTCCAATCGTGCCCGTTACGCGTGAATAGTCTGACTGTCCCGTTCTCCAGCCGAGCCAGAAGACGGTATCCGTCGAACTTGGTCTCGATGATCCAATCGGGGCCGATGGGGACCGTTGGCGAAAGGGTGGCCAACTGGGGTGCTAACTTGGCCGGCAGCTTGGCTCGGGGCGCGGCGGCGACAGCGTGTGCCGTGTCGGGCTCTCTTTGGAGAGCATTCGGTGAAACCGTCCTCTCCGGCTCGCCCGATACACTATCGGGCATCGCAGTCAGCACGTCAAATTCGTCCAGCGGTCTTGCCCAGGCGTCGCGCTTCTTGAAGAGTATCCACTGTTCCGACCGGTCGCCGGGCTTCGCGATCCGGACCAGTTCCCAGCGGCCTTCCAGTTTATGGCCGTGCAGATCGAACAGGACTTTGCCGTCGACCATTCCTTGCCGCGGATCGCCGATGGGTTCCCATGTGCCGCGGTCCCAGACGATGACGGATCCGGCGCCATATTGGCCATGTGGTATCTCGCCCTCGAACGTCGCGTAATCCAGTGGATGGTCTTCCACGTGAATTGCAATCCGTTTCTCGGTGGGATCGAAGCTTGGGCCCTTTGGTACTGCCCAGCTGAGCAATACGCCATCGAGTTCCAGGCGGAAGTCGTAATGCAGTCGGCGAGCCCAGTGTTTTTGGATGACAAAGGACAGCTGCTTATCGGAGCGCCGCGAGCGCTTGGCGCGGCCGGAAGGCTCCGGGGTAATAGAGAAGTCACGCTTAGCGTCGTAGCGATCGAGGGGGCGAGTCCGCGATGCCATGCCGTCGCATCAGCTCGTGATGATGCGGTATTGGTTGTAGTGCCGAAGCGCGTCTTGCTGTCGGCCGGCGCAGTCATAAAGTCGCCCGAGATTGAAGTGGGCGTCGGCATTCTTCGGATCGAGCCGTAGGCAATCGTGATAGGCATGTTGCGCGCCGATGCAGTCGCCGAGATCTTCCAGGGCTAGTGCCTGATTGAAGAGCAGGGCGGTGCTTTCCGGAAAGCGAATTCGAGCTTCAGCCAGGATGCGGAGCGCTTCTCCACAGTTGCCGTGGTCGCAGAGCAGGGCGCTCAAGTCCACCCAGGCTGCGTGCAACATCGGATCGAGTGCAAGCGCATTTCGATACGCCGCCTCGGCCTCGACGTTGCGCTCCTGCCTCTCGAACTTCCGGCCGTTTTCGTACAAGCGATAGGCCTCGCTGCGGTCATCGATTTGGTGAGGAACGACTCCACTTTCCTGTTGCTCGGCAAGCTGGAAACGCAGTTGCCCAGTTTCGGCCTGCCATTCCGCGCCGTTAGCCCGGGCGACGATGTTCTTCCCTTCGGCGCGCAACGACGCGGCAGCGGCGTGTGCCGCGATTTGCGTAGTGCGAAGCAGAGACTCCTTGATCCGTCCGGCTGAGATATGAGATTTGCGCAGTGCTGCAGCCATGCGCAGCACGACCAGGTCGCGAAAGGCGAAGCGGTATTCCCCGTGACTGCCTCGCTCGGGTGCTACAACGCCGGCCGCAACAAGTCCCATCACTGCGCTACGCGGAATGCGAACAATGTCCAGGACTTCGCGAATCGAGTACGAGCGCATCACGCATGCTTCCTTGTCTTCTTGGCTGATACCTGCGTGGGCTCGCCCTCGGCGCGCTTTGCGCCGCGTCGTGCAGGAGCTTTGGGTTCCTTCGCGGTGCCTTTTGTCGCAGGCGCGGCCTTCGTGGACCCGATGCTCTTTCGCAATGCCTCCATCAGGTCAATGACTTCAGCACCGCTCGCCGCGCCGGCGGTTTCGGGAGAAACTGTTATGGCCTCGCCAGCGATCTTCTTGTCGATCTGCGCGAGAATTCGTTGCTTCTCTTCGTCGGTGTACTCGGATGGGTCGTAGCCTTCAACTGAATTTTGCTCGATCAGCTGCTCGGCGAGCGACAGTTCCGCTTTAGAAACGTCCACAGTTTCGACATGCAGATCGGCCATCGACCGGACTTCGTCGGCGTAGAGCAATTGCTGAAGAATGAGGCCATCGTCGCCAACGCGGATCTGCACCATGTATTGTTTGCCTTTCCAGTTCCACTTGGCGAGTGCGCACTTGCCTGTGGCGCGGAGCGCTTCGGATAGAAGGCTGTATGGCTTCCCGCCGCGCTTGTCGGGACCCAGGTAATACGCCTTGTCGTAGTAGATCGGGTCAATGGCCGCCAGCGGCATGAACGCAATGATGTCGATGGTGTGCTGGGTGGCTTCTTCCAGTGCCTTGAGTTCGTCGGGTTCGAAAACGACATATCGGTCCTTTTCGAACTCGTATCCTTTCACCATGTCCGCGCGGTCGACGACAACACCTTCGCGTTGGCAGATGTACTGCTGGCGAAGCCGTGAGCCGCAGCCCTTGTGGAGAAGGTTGAACCCGATCGCTGCCTTGCTTTCGGTAGCGGAAAAGACCTTCACTGGTATGGATACCAGACCGAAGCTGATAGATAGCTGGCAATTGAGCGCGCGGCCATCTGGCACTCCTGCAGAAGATGCGGAATACCATCAGCGTAGTGTCAGTTTGAGCGTCGCGCCGTAGGCGAAATGCGCAAATGAGAATCAGCCGATTGCCGACGACGGGTGTCGTCGGCGTACATGCGGCTATCCCTTCACGTCGCGTGGATCGTGGCCGAATGAATTTCGCTCCCGGATCTGGCCGTCGCGGCCGTGGATCAGGAGTTCGACTTTGTCTGCCTTAGCGCGCTCGGTGCCCGCCTGGATCGCTTCGTCTTGGGTTGCGAACATGGTGCGCTTGCCGCCTCCCGATGCTTCAACCGCCCATCCTTCACCTGCGGGAACGACGTGAATGTTGTGGTTGGCCATGATCATCTCCATCTGTGCCGATAACACAGAGTTTTGGCGACAAGGCAGGCGCTGGGTATCGGGTGCGCTCCTACGCTCAATGCCGCGCGATCGTTTTAGCCCCCACTATTAAGCGGACACTTAACATAATAGATATTCGGCTAAAAGTGATGTAGAAGTTCCCGCTTGTTGGGAAGCCGATGCAACAAATGCGCGCCTACGTATATATGGGATGCTCGGGAGGCAAGCACTTTGCTCTGCAGCTCATAAGCCTCCTTACGATGCGGTCCATAGAACTGCCGATCGGACAACGTCAGGAACGCTAGCCGGGCGGGGATGTTGTACGCGCGTTGTGATCGCGACTGAAATAGACGGCCGGAAATTTGCCCTGTATTGACGAGAACAGGGTCGAAGTGCGTGCTGCTTGTCGCGTTTCCTCGCCTCGACTAGGCTGATAATCGTGCGACCTATCCGAACAACAATAGCGCCATTTGATGCCCGAACGCTTGACCTCCCGATATGGCAAGGCCTCACAGCGCCTGCGCCAGATCTTTTCCCCACTGAACCTCGGGGCGGCGGCATGGCTAGTTGCAACATGGTCGTTCACAGCGTTTCAGCTTGTCAGCGAGCAAGACCGTTTGCTGCAGGAGGCAGCCAAGCGAACCGAAGCAGAGGCTCGTGCGTTTGGCGCCTACTCCAAATCGAACATCCTGCGGCTGTCGGAGTTTCTACTCGACCTGCGGGCTAGTTGGCTGGTTAGCCAGCCGGGGTTTAGCGAGTTGGTACGGGAGCGGGAGAACTTGGTAGTAGACCTCTCGTTCCAGGTGGCAGTGATCGACAAGGATGGTCTACTTGTCTATTCCTCCATCGCCCAGCCGACGCCTGGCGAGAGGGTCGATCTCAGCAAGCGCGAGCATTTCCGGGTCCATCGGGACGCCGGCGCGCGCGACACGCTATTCATCAGCGACCCAGTGAAGGGTAAGGTCTCGGGCAAATGGTCGATCCAGTTCACGCGCCCTATTCTGCGTGCAGGCCGCTTCGACGGAGTCATCGTGGTTTCAGTCACTCCGGAGCAGTTCGCCAGCTTTGCACAGACGTTCACGACACTTGACGGTGAAGTTGCATCCGTCATCAAGACGTCCGGCCAAATCATTGCGCGCGTGCCGGCCCTGGAGGGATCGCTTGCAAAGGCGGTTAGTAACAGACCGTATCTCGCCAGCGACTCGCCCTTGTCGGGTAGTTTTCGGGCAGTGTCGGGCTCCGAAGGTGTGGAGCGAGTCTTCGGCTACTACCGTATGCCGGAGTTCGGACTCAATTTCGTAGTGGGCGAATCTGTCGATTTGGTACTGGCGCCTTACGGAGGGTTCCTCCGCACGGCCCTCGCAAGTGCCATCGTTTCTACGTTACTGCTGGGACTTTTGTACTACAGCTTGCGCCGCTCCATGGCAGAGCGACGGCGTCATATGGAGGAGATGCGCCTGGCTTCGCTTGTCTATGCATCTAGCAGCGAGGCCATGGTGGTGACGTCTCTCGACGGTACCATCATCGACGTGAATCCAGCCTTCTCCGCCGCCACCGGCTACACAAGTTCCGAGATCAAGGGCAGCTCGGGCTATGGCATTGGTGGAGCAGGCAATACAGAAGAACTGGTCGAACGCTTGCGGACCAGCGTAGAGGCTCAGGGCAGATGGAGCGGCGAAATCGCTATCCGGCGCAAAGATAGTAGCGAGTTTCCCGCTTATCTGACAGTGGATACCTACTTGGCCCACGCATATGGTGAGCGCTGTCGCGTCGCGCTGATCCATGACATGACGGAGAAGCGCCAGGCGGAGGAAGTTATCCGGCACCAGGCGAATTTCGACGCGCTCACGGATTTGCCAAACCGGCGCTTCTTTTTCGAACGCTTGGGGCAGGAGATCGAGCGCTCGCGTAGCAGCCAGGATGTGCTGGCACTGTTGTTCATCGACTTGGATCGCTTCAAGGAGGTAAACGATACGCTAGGTCATGACCAGGGCGACTTGTTGCTGTTGGAGACGGTACGTCGCATTGCGGCATCGGTGCGTAGCTCGGATACAGTGGCGCGACTTGCGGGCGACGAGTTCACTGTGATCCTCCCCTCGGTTGGCGATGCAGGTGTTGCGGAGAACATTGCCGAGGCGATCCTGGGGCGTATTGCAGCACCCTACGAGCTGGCCGGTGAACTGGTGGCAGTGTCGGCCAGCATCGGCGTGGCCATCTACCCGAAGGATGCTGAAAACGCAGAAGCGCTGCTGGTATGCGCCGATCAGGCGATGTTTGCCGCCAAGAAGGAGGGCCGCAATCGCTGGAAGGTCTTCACCAAGGCCTTGCTGCAAGGAGAGAAAGAACGCCTGCGCATTACCCAGGACCTGCGCACGGCGTTGGCGGCGGGACAGTTCGCGTTGCACTATCAACCAATTGTGGATTTGCACACGGGCAAAGTGTGCAAGGCTGAAGCCTTGATTCGCTGGAACCATCCGGTACGTGGTCCGATCCACCCTGCCGATTTCATTGCCGTCGCCGAGGAATCCGGCCTAATCATCGATATCGGTCGCTGGGTGCTGACTGAAGCGTTGGAGCAGCTAGTACGCTGGCAAGCGTTGCTGGGCAGCGACTTTCAGATCTCGGTCAACAAATCACCCATGGAGTTCAGCGCGCCTGCCAGCGGGCCCGAATCGTGGTCCGGCGTTATTGAGAGGAGGAATATTCCGGTGGGCAGCCTGGTCATTGAGATTACCGAAGGCTCGGTGATGGAACAGAGCGCCGACGTCATTGATCAGCTTTCCCGGTTCCAGGCCGCCGGCATCGAGATCGCACTTGACGACTTTGGCACCGGCTACTCCTCTTTGTCGTACCTGCGGCGTTTGGACATCGATTACATCAAGATCGACCGGTCCTTTATCCGTTCACTGACACGGGGTCCAGATGATGTGGCCTTGTGCCGAGCCATCATCAGCATGGCACACGCACTGCGCATCCGTGTAATTGCGGAGGGGGTTGAGACCGCGTCGCAGCGAGACATATTGGTGGCCGCTGGATGCGACTACGGGCAAGGCTACTTCTTTTCCCCGCCGGTGGACGCTAGCGCGTTCGAGGCCTTCGTGAGCACAGTCACTTGAAGCCGCAATCCACGCATCAACCGCCCTGCTGAGCGTGCGATCACAATCGAAAGGCGGGGTAGCGGCTAGGCGCTCGACCTATACGTCCACCCCGCGCTTTTGCTCAGTGTTCGAGAAAGGGCCTCAGCTTATCCGCCCGGCTGGGATGCCTTAGCTTGCGCATGGCTTTGGCTTCAATTTGACGGATCCGCTCGCGGGTCACGTCGAATTGCTTGCCGACCTCTTCTAGCGTGTGCTCGGTGTCCATGTCGAGGCCAAACCGCATTCGCAGCACCTTGGCCTCGCGCGGCGTCATTTCTTCGAGAGCCGCTTCGATTTGCGTGCGCAAGCTGGCCAAAACGGCTAACTCCGCCGGTGAGCTAGTTGCGCCATCCTCGATCATATCGCCGAGCGTCGTGTCCCCTTCGTCGCCGACCGGGGTCTCAAGCGAGACAGGCTGTTTTGCGATCTTAAGAATGCCGCGCACCTTTTCCTCGGACATTTCCATGCGTTCGGCCAGGACGGCGGGGTCGGGTTCTTGCCCAGTCTGCTGTAGGATTTCGCGTGAAATCCGGTTCATCTTGTTGATCGTCTCGATCATGTGGACCGGCACCCGAATGGTTCGTGCCTGATCGGCCAGTGCGCGCGTGACGGCTTGCCGGACCCACCATGTCGCGTATGTCGAGAATTTCCAGCCGCGCCTGTATTCGAACTTGTCCACCGCCTTCATCAGGCCGATATTGCCTTCCTGGATGAGATCCAGGAACTGCATGCCACGGTTCATGTACTTCTTGGCGATGGAAATGACCAGCCTCAAATTGGCTTCAATCATTTCGCGCTTGGCCTGTCGCATTTTGTGCTCGGCCGCACCCATCTGACGGTTGATCTGCTTGAGCTGCTGGAGCGGTAGCCCGATCCTTGTCTCTATGTCGACGAGTTTTTGCTGGCTAGCCTGGATGGCCGGCAAATGTCGTTCGAGTGCCGGGCCATACTCTGTTGATTTGCTCGCCGCTCGGCGGGTCCACGCAAGGTCGGTTTCGTGGCCGGGAAAGGACTCGATAAACGTTTCGCGAGGCATGCCACAGCGCTCGACCGCAATCTCCAGAATGCTGCGCTCGACCGTACGTACCTCGGCGACGTCCTCTTGCACGCTTGCGCAAAGGCGATCAATCATCTTGGCCGTAAAGCGGATCGGTGCGAGCTCGTGCTGGATTTCCGTGCGGACCTTTGCAATGCCTGCGGAAGGCGTTTTTCCTGTCACAGCGCCCTCGGGCACCTGTTCGAACAACGTCCGTACGCGCTCAAAAATCTCCAGGCTGTCGGTCGTGAGCTGTTCGAGGCGGGCGGCGTTCGCTTTTTCAGAATCCCCCGCGTCGGCGTCGTCGTCATCATCATCCGACACTTCGTCGCTGGAATCCGAGGTATCGATGTCAGAATCGTCGGCGTCGGCAGACGATTCATTGGACGTAAATGTCGCCAGGCCGAGCGCATTCGTGACGTCGCCGTCAGGGGCGTCGCTGATGCCGTCGACCAGTTCGTCGATGCGCAATTCGCCAGCAGCGATGCGATCCGCGTCGGCCAGGATCATAGATACGACCGACGGACAGGCAGCGATGGCCTGAATCATGTCATGCAGGCCACTTTCGATACGCTTGGCGACTTCGATTTCGCCAGCGCGTGTCAGCAATTCGCTGGAGCCCATTTCGCGCATGTACATGCGGACGGGATCGGTGGTGCGGCCGAATTCGGAGTCAACGGTGGATAGGGTTGCCTCTGCTTCTTCGTCTGCCTGATCGTCGGATGCCGCGGCAGGTGCCGCGTCGCTCAAGAGAAGTGTCTCTGCGTCTGGCGCCTGCTCGTAGACGGCGACCCCCATGTCGCTGAAAGTGCTGACGATGGTGTCCATCGCCGCTGGCGTGACGTTATCAGGCAGATGATCGTTGATATCTGCGTGGGTCAGATAACCGCGCTCGCGCCCTAGCGCGATCAACGCGCGCATCTGACCTTGACGTTCCGTGTCCTGACGAGCGATGGACGCCTTGTCCAGTAGTGTCGCTGGCCCCTGGGTCTTAAGGCGGCGGCTGGGCTTCGCGCTGCTTGGCTTTAGGTTGGAGGATTCAACGTCGCGATCTGGATGAGTCAATACATGCTCCTAGGCTACTGCCCGAAGATCTTCGCGGGACATGCCGCTGGATCAACTTACGACATCGCAAATGGTCCAACGACCGCTGCACGGACAGGCGGCGGGAGAGCGCGTCCCGCTGCCATGCAGTGTGCGCGAGAATTTCGAATCGCGCATGATACTGGCCTGAATGGTGCAATGCAACGTGAAGGGTAATGGCCACCGCGACTTCGTTCGACCGAGCGCGGTTGTATCTGGCGACTGGGATCCATGGCGATACGGTTAGACGCGGCCAGGAGGATTCCCACTAGCCCGACATAAAATTTAGGGTCCCTGACCGGCACGGTGTGGAATAGATTTGGTTGGCGCGGGGCCCCGTACCAGATCAACGAGAAACTGGTCGGTAACACCCGCCCGCCGATGGTGCGTGGCGCCATGCGCAGACGATTTTGCGCGCTCTACTTAAGGGTCAACCGCTCTCCATTCCTGGACAAGTATGACCAGCGCTTGTCCGCGCCGAGTCGGTCGACGTGGTACTGGGCGGTCCCCGCCCAAGCACGACCGGCGAACTGAGCGAGGTCGCGGACGAGCCTAATGACTTTCACCCGGGAGCAGTGAGACAGGAACTCATCGAGCACAGTTTCGCGAAGCTCGTGGGCCATCGGTACGCAACGGACGAGTTCTTCCGTGGCCAGGATCTTGCCAGCATCGCTGACAAGTTCGAGCAATGCGCGCTCGGGGACGGAGACCGGAATACAAGGATCGGACTCGGTGACGCTCAGTCCGGTTCCATACGGAAGATTGCCGTCAAAGAGATCGGTGGTCTGATAGGAAAACTCCGGATGCTCTGCGACCCACGGCGGGAACTTGTACGGACGCGGCCCCCATAGCACGAGGCGTTCTGTGGAAGGTAGTGTAGCCGATGTATGCCAGATCAGCGTGCTGCGCCCGCCCACATGCAACCCTGGAATTTTTCGTGCAATGAACGCAAGAATCCCCTCGCGGGTGAGCTTATCCCCTCGAAGCAGGTAGGCGCCCTTTGAGAGGCGCTGCAACCAGCCCGCCGTCAGCAGATAACTTGTCGACCGAGCCGAAACGCCGAACGCGCATGTCCCGCAGCATTTCCGGATCCAGCGGCTGCCCACGCGTGGCCTCTTCCATCAGTCGTTGCAGATTTTCTTTCCCCATGCAGCCATGGTACTGGATGGATCGTTTGGAAGAAACTCCGCAAAAGTGAATGTTTAGATGTGAAAACCACGTATGACGGCGATTTGTGCAATACTTGCGGGCGACGCTCGGTCCTCAGTAGCTGTCCGTGGGCAGCCCTGCAACCAGCTCATGGAGCCCAATCACTAGCGCCGTGTCATCGTATTGGCAGGCACGGCGGCCGATTGGGATTTGAACCGGTGGCCCCCCGGCGACCGCCGAAACGGGGGCTCCGGGCTCCATCGTGTTGGTTCATTGTTCAATTTCTATGCGGAACCGGAGTTCACTAGTGCGACTCATGGCATATGAAGGACCAATCTCGCAACGCTGCCGAGCGGTCTAATCGCGTCAGAGCAATGGCGTTCTTGGCGCGAAATCTCTGGTGCGTTTGCTTGGCAGTTGCACTGTCGGCTCTTCGTCCGGTCTGGGCTGCATTTCCCGATCAGCCCATTACGATCGTCATTCCGTACACGCCTGGTGGGCCCTCAGATCTGATGGCGCGTCCACTGAGTTCTGGATTGCAGACGACTCTGGGGGTCCCCGTCATTCTTCAATATAAGCCGGGTGCCGGGGGGCAAATCGCACTGCAGTATGTGGAGCGGGCCCAACACGATGGATACACGCTAGTCCTTGCCCTTGCCGCATACGCGATTGGGCCGCTACTAAGCAAAAATGCAGGCTATGACCCCATCGCCGACTTCCAACCTGTTTCTTTGGTAGCTAAGCAGCCGTTGGTGCTGTACACCGGAGTGAACTCGCAGTATTTGTCCGTAGCAGACCTGATAGTCAGAGCGAGGGCGAACCCTGACAAAGTTACGGTGGCATCTTCCGGCTATGGAAACACAAGCCACCTTGCCATCGAGATGCTGTCTCAGGCGACGGGCGTGCGGCTCACACATATTCCATACCATGGCGGTGCACCGTCTGTAACGGCTGCAATGACCGGAGACGTCGACGCGGTGTTCGCGGGCGCCGACAGTCTTCGATTCGTGAAGGCCGGCAAGTTGCGAGCCCTGGCGGTCGCCAACGACAACCGACTCGGGATTGCACAAGATACGCCGACGTTTTCGGAGGCGGGTATTCGCAATATGTCGGTGACCGGCTGGTACGGGGTTCTCGCACCTAAAGGCACTCCAGCCCCGCGCGTCGAGAAATTGAACCAGGCAGTTCAGAGGGTATTGCTCGATCTGTCCAAGAATAACGTGCTTTCGGACATGGGGTTCCACGTTATCCACGCGGGTCCCGCAGACTTTAGGACGTTTATCGAGCACGAGCTCTCCCGTTGGCGCAAGCTTGTCATAGAGCGCAGCATTGGAATCGATTAAGCAGCGGATCGCAAATGAGGTTGAGAGAAGACGACAGGCAGCGCCGATCTTGGTCCGCGCATGAAGTTGGGGCTCAAACCACGCTGCTGCGCGAGAGATTGCGGAGGCGTTACATGGCGAAACGGGTTGTCTTGCGAACAGTCATTTGGGTCGACGTTCCTTTCACCGGAGTTCATTAGTTCGGGACAGATGCGATGGTGACGAAGGTCACGGCGTAGCAGAGCCTACCGCTAGAGCGTGTGTATCCGGTGGTTTTTCGACGCGCGGCGGGTCACGAAAATGGTTAGCTCCAGCACTCAGGCCGATTTACACGGCAGTGAGCCTGAAGCCGCGGTGGCTGAACTCGATGCTTGCGAGTCGGCGTGTGGGCACATTTCGACCCCGGCTGCGACGTGGCGACGGAGCTGGGGATTGCGTGATTCCGTTCTTCGCGTTCTTACCAGAATCGGGGCAAATCTTGCGACCGTCGTAAAAAGCACCGGCTCTCGGGCTAGTATCTCCGGCACAAGGCTTAGTAGCCAGCCCCTTGAATGATGTCCACGGCAAATCGGCCTTAATGGAAGGCCGCTTGCTCGGCAGCCTCGCGGGTAAAGTAGTCATCCTCTTCATCGAACGACTCGCAGAACATGCGATCGTCCCTATCCGCGGTATAACGAACCGCCATCATGTAGTCCCACTTCGGTCCAGGGACGCGATGGGGTACCGGCTTGATGGAGGCTTCAAACGCGGCGACATGGATGTACATGCCGCGGTAGCCTTCGCATGACCAACTAATTGCAGACCGCATAATAAACTCTCGTCATTCAGCCAAACGCGCCAGACTTCATCCGGTTAGGGAGGACGGGTCAGTACTTCACTCCAAGAACGCCACGTTCTATTGCTCAGTCACCAACGTAGTCATCGGACCCGTCATCACAAACAGAGCATCTAACTAGCGCTAGATTAGCGCCATGTTTGATGTCTACTGGCGTGGTTGGTGTCACTCGAGACGCTCGTAAGAGAGTGCAAACAGGAAAAAACCTAGAAAGGTCACAGCAAGCAAGCGCATCTGCCGCAAGACGGTTCGAATCCCGGCCCAATGTTTGCGACACGCATGAGCGGGGAGGGCATTGAGGCATTAGCGCCATGTAGGTGCGAGCCATCGAAGGGAGTAGCGCGGTTTTCTCGAAAATCCCGCAGTCAGTTATACGGGGCTTTTCTGTCATCGTCAACGTAACGTCATCGTCGGCATTCGGAAAACTGCCGGCATCGCACCACATTAGCCTATGCTCTTTGTAGCGACATCCCTTTTTCATGAGGAGAAGATCATGGACAGAGTCACAAAAAACAAGGCGGAGGTGCGAGCCATGGTTCGCGCGGCACAGGAAAAGATTGCCGTGTGCGCCGGAACCTGCTTTGGGGACGTGTGTTGGCACTCGGCGGACGCTGACGGGTGCAATTGGTCAATTTCAACCATGGAGGGCGACGCAGGTGGCGCGTGCCTGAAGGCGCTGAAGCCACACATCGATGACCTGCGCAAGCGCTTCAACATCAGAGAGGAAACTGAGAGAGGGTGAGGCAGCGCAGCTTTGCGGCGTCAGAGCGTTCCTCTCAGCGCGGGAAGCCAGTATGTGGTTGCAGTTCGACTTGGCTCTTTTATTGGTCATCATCATTGACACACAAACCATAGGCCTGTAAAACTGGTGGAGCAGGATCTTCAAGCAGCGACCTCGAAGTGTGAGGCGCCCGCCCGCCGCGGGACCACTCTTTCCCATGTTTCTTCCTTGATCGTCTTGCCTCGCCGGCATTTCGGCTTGGCGAGAATCTTTGAAGGACGTAGTCGTGGAAACAGGTACCGTGAAGTGGTTTAATGAGTCAAAGGGTTTTGGGTTCATTTCGCCGGATGCCGGTGGTGACGATCTGTTCGCTCATTTTTCTGAAATTCAGGGCAATGGTTTTAAGTCTCTGCAAGAAGGTCAGAAGGTGCGCTACGTGGCCGGCAAGGGCCAGAAAGGCCCGACTGCAACTAAAATCGAAGTCGTCTAACCTCAGATCTAGAGGATTAAAGGGCTCCGCAACTGCGGAGCTTTTTATTTGAGCGCGTCATTTTAAGCACAGCAATTTTGCGTGGCGATCGAGGTTTCTTGTCCGGAGCGTGGCCCTATCGCTAGGTCTGGAGTTTCTATCCCGACCGGTTTTCTGCGCCTCGTGTTCCTGGCATAGTTGGAAAGTTGGCCTCGGCATAGCCCTTTATCCAAAGCCAGCCGATCTTCGACGCTCCTCGAGATCAGTCGCGAGTGCAACGCCTCTTCTTCCTTGCTGGACGAGACCCAAGAATCAAGCGCCGCGCCGGGCTCATTGTTTCGAGCATGAGGACTCGATCCGTACTTGCGTCCGCGGCCTTTGGCGATTCGCTCCTTAGACGGTGTTTGCCGACCTCCTAGCTTGTGGTGGTCACTAGAATTTTCCCGCGCCGCTCCAGCACACTAACCACTGCGCTACTGCCTGCACGCCGAAGCAACACATCGGCGGAATTCTCGCCAAGCCTCAGTCCATAGAGAGCCACCTCGTCAAGAAAAGGTGGTAGGCATGGATGTCGGAAGGTAATCTCGCTCTCGGCAAAGTCGAAATCCAAATTAAGGCAGGACTGCAATAGCGATAGAGGAGTTGCTGCGGCCCAGGCTTGCGGGCTGCAGGCTACTGGATACAGCGTTGGACCGCGATTACGTCGGCGAACGAAGCCACAGAAGAGTTCCGGCAGTCGACGCAAATCGATATGTGTGGCGGCCGCAAAGAGACCGTCGAAGATACGTGAAGCCGCCTCGCGCATGCCGTAGCGCGCGAGACCAGCAGCAAGGATGGCGTTATCGTGTGGCCACACTGAACCATTGTGATAGCTCATTGGGTTGTAGCGAGCTTCCGTGGAGGCCACGGTGCGTACGCCCCAACCTGAAAAGGATGCGCTTGCCATCAGCGTGGCCGCAACGGGCTCTGCACGTTCAGGAAAGGCAATGCCAGTGTAGAGTGCGTGGCCAGCGTTGGAGGTTCGGACGCGACAGGGTCGCTTCTCGCCATCAAGCGCCAAAGCATAGGTGCCGATCCCGGGATCAAAGAAGAACTGATCGAAGCGCCAGCGTAGATCTTTAGCCTTTTCCTCCAATGCCGTGGCCTGCTCGAAATGCCCCAACGTGTAGGCAATACGAGCTGCCGAAATCCATGCACCATACACATACGCTTGCACTTCGACGAGCGCAATGAGCCCGTGCGCCAGCGTGCCATCTTCGTGGAAGATAGAGTCGCGGCTGTCCTTCCAACCTTGATTTAGCAGGCCTTCCCCAGTCAAGCGCCCATACTCGACGAAGCCATCGCCATCTCGGTCGCCGTACTCCTCGATCCATCGCAGCGCAGCCTCGATGTGGGGCCATAACTCCCCGATCGTCACCACGTCATGGGTCCGATCCAAATATGCACCGGCGAGCATGAGGAACAACGGTGTGGAATCCACACTGCCGTAGTAACGGCGAAAAGGGACTTCACCCAAGATCGCCATCTCGCCTTGGCGAGTTTCATGCAGTATTTTTCCGGGCTCGGCGTCCGCTGTGGGATCGAGTGCAGTCGCTTGATTCGCGGCGAGATAGCGCAAAACGCCTTTTGCGATTCCTGGGTCTAGCCACAGAGTCTGAAGAGCCGTGATAAGCGCATCTCGGCCAAAGAACGTGCTAAACCAAGGTATTCCAGCGTAGGGATATGGACCGTACGTGGTTTGCGTGTTCAACATATAGAGGTCCGACATACTGCGCCCGGCCGCCTCATTAAAGATCTCATTGGAGGTCGCAACAGTGGCCGCGTGCGCGGACAGTGCGTCCAAGGAGCGCCGTGCGGCCCGCAACGCTGTAGGAAATGCGCGGCGCGGCGAACGGGGATCGTGACGAGCACCAGCACAGCAGACTTCGATATAGAGCAATTGGGTTTTTTGGGGGGGTAACTCCAATTCGAATGCTGCTTCGTTGTTGGTTAGCGACGTAGGGGGAGGATCGAAGCAAAGCTGCGTGGTACGGTGGGATCCGTCCAGGCCGGTGTACGCAAGTGTGGCGCCGTCCGCAGCCAGTATAGGCGGCTGAACTGTGCCTCGGGCCTGGCGTCGGGCGCCTCTAACTTCAAACAGATCTGCGAAATCTGCGGCGAAGGCCAACCCAATTCTGACGGAACGCACGCTGTCATCATAGTTCCTTACAGCGAGGCGTTCGTAGCATGTGCCGTCCCAAAGGAATCGCGAACGCCGCAGATGAATGAGGTCATGCGCTAACACGAGCCGTCCTTGGACATCAAAGAGATCGGGGTTAGTCAAATCAAACGTGAGAGCTGCGTTGTCGTCCCGAAGCACTGAACTGAGCAAGATTGGACACCAGCCGCCGAAGGTCAGATGGAAGTGCGACAAGTGGCGGGTATCGCAGTAGTACAAGCCATCCGAGCCGCTAGCGCCGGAGATGACATCTCCGTGCTGATCGAACACCGCGAAAAGATCCCCGTGCTTGAGCGTTCGTGGGCGGCTTTCGCGAAGTGAGCGAGAAGCAGCAAGAACAATTGGCGCCGTTGTCGGCCCTTCCGCTGGCGACGCGCCCCGATCTTCCGGAGCATCTAACATTTGTTCCCTCCCAAAAGGATTAGGCAGCGACGTGCAAATCTGGGTCCTCGTTTGTGGACCGGGCTGAAGCTGACAGGCGGAGGGAAATTTCCGGCTCTGACTTACTGCCGTGGTATAGCGCCAAGTAATCTTGTGCCATACGTTCCGCACTAAAGCGCTGAATGAAGGTGCGGCGCACGCGCCAGCGGTCGATGGCGCTGATCCGCGCCACAGCGGCCACCGCCTCCTCGACTGAGTCAACGACAATGCCGGTTATCCCTTCATCGACTATTTCCGGCACCGAGCCGCATCGGAAGGCGATTACCGGTGTGCCACATGCCATGGATTCGATCATGGCTAGCCCAAAGGGCTCCGGCCAATCGATCGGGAAAAGCAGTGCGTGCGCTTCGCCCAAGAATTGTACTTTCTCACGATCATTAATCTCGCCGATGTATTCGATATTCGGGTGGCGCTTGATCATCGGTGCGATCATTGTGTCCCAGTAGGCCTGGTCTACGCGGTCCACCTTCGCGGCGATCTTGAGGGTCATACCGGCACGCACGGCGATCTCGATCGCGCGGTCGGGACGTTTCTCTGGCGAGATTCGACCGAGGAAAGCGAGATAGTTGCCGTGCGACGCGCCGCAAAACGGTAGGAGGCAATCCGGCAAGCCATGGTAGACGTTTCCTAGCCACGAGACCGGTGGCATCGGTCGTCGTTGTGCCAGCGAGATGGACACCAAGGGCACCGCAGCGAATGCGGAATAGAATTGTCTGAGCTCAGGTAGATCGAGTCGGCCATGCAACGTCGTCACCGTGCGCTTGGAAAACCTCCGAATGAGAGGGAAGTGCAACAAGTCAATGTGAAAATAAAGCACGTCAAAGTCGTCTACGCGCCGGCAAACCTCCTGGAGCATCATCAAATGGTAAGGCAACGGATCCCGTATCGCGGGGTCCGAGCGAAGCGCACGATCCGCGCATCTGACAAGGCGGGCGGAAGTAGATGAATCGCCGCTCGCGAACAACGTCACATCGTGACCATGTCGGACCAGTTCGTCTGTGAGGTACGAGACAACCCGCTCCGTCCCACCATACTGCGTTGGCGGGCAGCACTCCAAAAGCGGTGCAATTTGTGCGATTCTCATTGAGGTCTCCCTGCCAAAAAATCGATACTAGCAATTGCGGCGTCAACACTTGCGCTGGAACCTCGCTCCTCGCACGATGCCAACCGCACTGAGGAGTGTCGGCATGCGCAAGCCGACCGGATCGCAGAGGGAGTCCATAGCGAGAGAGGAGCACTGCCAAAGGTGGCAAGCTGCTCTGCGTAAGGGAGCAATTGCCATGCCGTGTCGCAGGGGCGTACTGAGCATGCCGGCGTTTTACAGCGGGGCGAGAGCTGCTCGTCTGGAGGCGTATTTTGGAACCCGCGGAGACCGGCTCCGTCGTCCTAACCAGTGATGAAGCATGCGCTCAGCTGTGGCGTCGTCATCATGAAGTCGAATAAACCAGAGCCCGTAAAGTCCACGATCCCTTTGTGTCAGCTGAGGTGGGAGGAAAATTCTTCGCAAACCTGAAGAATTGAAGCACGAAAGTTGCTGTGCTGGGTCTGCTGCACCAGCGGCTTCGCACAACGCTGCGAAAGGCTTTCATGCCTGCGCGTGCGGTCGTCCTAGAAACTCGAGCCTCATCCAAGGTCGATCTATTTGTACATGTCCGGGCCGGCTACCGCATTTGCGACGCCTGCTTTCTTCTCGCTAACCGCGTTGCGCTTGACGCGCTGAGGCAACCCAAGCCGTGCAGCGTGCACTCAATGGCTTGGTCGAGAGGCGTGTGCGGTTCTTCTCCGAGCACGGATCTCCGCTTGTCATTGGTCATTTGTACCGGCTTCTTCCATAGGTAACGCATCTTGCGCATCTCGCAAAAAGTTGCGACGAAGCGCGAGAGGGGTACAAGTAGCCACCATGGAAATGCGCGAACTTTAGTGAACGGCCGCGACGGTGAACCACGACGCGGCGAATGGATTCTGCCATCTGCAGACCGTCAGTGTCCCAATGCGCGGCCATGTCGACGCTGCAAATGGCTCCAGGTTTTCTCGCCGCGCGAGCAGTTCCACCATCTTGCGCGCTACATCCGACAGATACGACCACCGATTCCGATGCCGGTCCAACTGGAAGATGGATGACCGTAACAGCTCGGGGGACTGAACCATTCCTTGGGAGAACCAGATGTTATGAGGTCCCGGCCAAAGAAGTCTCCGGCGCGAACGACCATTTTTCGCACGCCGCGGGCCGCGGCTGAGCATAGACGCAGCTCCTTCGCGGTGCGCGCACTCGCCGACGACTTCACCTTGCAATCGAAATGTGGGTCGCGACGCCATCGCGAAGACGTTGGTCGCGCAGCGCATTTGGGTATCCACCGCGCATCCCTTTGCAGCTGCGAAGCAGGTGCCGCATGTCAGAAACATACGGGCTCACACCCGAAGATATCGCTGGCACGCGCCGTCGTGGGCGACCGCCGAAGAATGACGGAGGCGCATCGGTAAAAGCAGCGTTGCCGCCTAAGTATATGGACCCCAAGAGCGGCAAGACTTGGTCTGGCCGAGGTCGTGCGCCGGCTTGGTTAGGCAAGAACCCAAAGCGCTTTCTAGGTGCGCGAGCGCTCGTAGTCCCGCAGATAACTCTGGCTTGCCATTCGAGAGCGTACAAATCGTAGTGCCCGCATATCGTATGGGCGGTTCTATTACAGTACAGCCATCGATCAATTAATAAAGGATGGCCTGAAAGGCGACCGCCAAGCGTACTTACAGCCCTCAACTGGTTGCGCAATGCGGCCGGCATGAGTCGCGGGCGGAGTTCGAGGTCGCTGCTCTAGAGCCACAACTCCACCTTGTCCTGCCTGGCTCGTTCGTTTCCGAACTTGATGGCTCTATATTGCGTAAAAAAATCGTGCGCTCGCCGTCGCCCACCGCTTCGACTCCCCGACCGTTGTCAGTGCTCAATGTCGGCGAGGGTCTGTTGCGCGGCATAGCGGCTAACCTTTAATGTTCTCTGGATCGTTGCCAAAGGAGCTGCGCACGCGTATCTGACCGTCCCTGCCATGAATCAGTAACTCTACTTTGTGAGCCTGCGCACGCTTTTTCCCAGCCTCGATAGCTGCTTCCTGCGTGGCAAAGACGTTGCGCTCGTCTTCGCCAGGTATGACGACTGCCCATTCGTTGCCGGCGGGCACCACATGAACATCATTGTTGGCCATGACCGTCTCCGTGTAGGTAAATGGAGTCAGTCTGATACGGCCACTGTCATGCCGCTATAGGAAGGCGTCCGACAGCGTTCAGCAAAAAAATGCCGCGGCGTAGAAACGCCGCGGCGCGGGAATTTGAATCAGAGCGCTGTTTTCAGCGGAGGGAATGATGCTGGACAATGGGCGGTTCTAAAAGCACTCTTCGGTGGTAAGTGTGCGTCCTACAGGGGAAACCCCAGGCTCTCCTGGCTAAACCTGTCGGCACGCATAAACAGTGGGTGCCACGTGACTGTGCTGCCACCTCTACCGTTACTAGAGTGTCTCCAGACCATATTGTTGACGGACACGCTCTAAGTGCAGCAAGAGTAACCCCTTGACGACATGTTACGCTTGTATATATAGACATTCTTGGAGTGCTTATGAATGGAGCACCACGGACACCGTCTTACGCGAGCACAGGCGTTGCAGGACTCGATGACATACTCAACGGCGGATTCAAGGAAGGAAATCTCTTTCTGTTAGAAGGCAGCCCTGGCACTGGAAAAACCACGATTGCCGTCAAGTTCCTCATGGCCGGCGCCGAGAAAGGTGAGAAAGGACTCTATATCACGCTCTCTGAAACGGCGGCAGAATTGCAGGATGGCATGTCGTCCCACGGCTGGCAGTTTGACGATCTAGTCTCGATATTTGAGGTGACACCGCCGGAATCCCTGCTGGACGCAGACCAGCAACAAAGCCTGCTGTATTCCTCGGACTTAGAGCTCGGCGAGACGACCACGTCTATCCTCAGCGAGTTCGCGAGGGTAAAGCCGCAGCGTGTCGTGATCGACAGTCTGTCGGAGATCCGTCTCCTCGCCCAAAGCTCGTTGAGATATCGGCGCCAAATACTCGCTTTCAAACATTATTTCGCCCGACACAATGCCACCGTGCTGATGCTCGATGACCGAACATCAGAAGTCGAAGATAAGACTGTTCATAGCGTAGCGCATGGTGTTGTGAAATTGGAGGAGCTTTCTCCCGACTACGGCGCGGAGCGTAGGAGGCTCAAGATTGCAAAGTATCGCGGCCAATCGTTCCGCGGCGGCTATCATGATTTCACGATAAAGACGGGAGGCGTAGCCGTGTTCCCGCGTCTGGTTGCGTTGGAACACCGGACCGCCTTCAGCCGAAAGCAGAGATCTAGCGGTATTACGGGACTGGATGCGCTCCTAGGCGGAGGCGTTGAGCAAGGCTCTAGCGTTCTGATTCTCGGTCCATCAGGAACAGGTAAGAGTCTGTACGCGCTCCAGTTCGTCGCGGCCGCAGTCGATCGCGGAGAAAAGGCAGCGCTCTTCGTCTTCGATGAGGAGCTGGGATTGCTCATCAATCGCGTGCGCGCCATGGGCATAGACCTCGAAGCGATGAAGGCGTCCGGCGCCTTGCATCTCGAACAAGTCGATGCAGCAGAATTAGCGCCAGGAGAATTCGCGCACCGCGTGAGAACGAGCGTCGATGAGCTGCAGGCAAAGACTGTCGTGATCGACAGCATCAACGGCTATCAGGCGGCTATGCCCGAGGAGAACGCGTTGACCCTGCACATTCATGAACTCCTTCAGTATTTGAACAGACAAGGCGCAAATACTTTTTTGACTGTGGCGCAGCATGGTCTCGTAGGCGACATGAAGGCACCCGTAGACGTCACGTACCTTGCCGACACTGTGATTCTACTGCGCTATTTCGAAGCGCTTGGGCGTGTTCGTCGCGCGGTGTCCGTGATCAAGAAACGCACCGGCCCGCACGAAGAATCGATTCGCGAATTTAGATTGGGCAGCACTGGCCTCGTGGTTGGCGAACCATTAGAGCAGTTCCAGGGGGTACTGCGGGGTGTCCCTACCTTTGTCGGCAATGCAGGTCCGCTTCTGGGGTCCGTACCGGGCGGCACCCGCGATGAATGATTGTCCAGCGCTGATATTGGCCCCGGTGGGGCGCGATGCCACCGTTGCCGTTGCCTTGCTCAGCAAGACACAAACGCCATCTAAGGTCTTCCCAGATCTTTCGTCGCTTGCTAGAGCGCTGGATGAGTCTGTCTGCTGCGTAGTCGTGACGGAGGAAGGACTCCGCGGGGATCTGCGGCCAGTGTCAGCATGGGTTGCGTCCCAACCGACTTGGTCTGACCTTCCTTTCATCGTCCTTACGCGACGAGAGGCAGACAGTGGCGACAGGCTTGGAAACGTCACACGCATGACCGAAAGCCTAGGCAATGTTACGTTTCTGGAACGGCCATTCCACCCAACCACGTTCGTTAGCGTGATTCGGGCGGCAGTACGGGCAAGGCAGCGGCAGTATGAAACGCGGAGGATCCTGGAAGAGCTTCATGAGGGCGAAGAGCGACTTCGGACCGCGTTGACAGCGGGACATTTGGGCTCGTGGGAGCTTGTCGTACCCACGCGAACGCTCACAACGTCCGCTACGTGCAAAGCCATCTTCGGGCGCGCGGCTTGCGACGAGTTCACCTACTTTGACCTATTAGAGAGCATTCACCTGGATGACCGCGAGAGAATGCTCGCGGCAATGGCGAAAAGCATCGAGACCGGGGACGACTATACGCTCGAGCACCGTCTTGTTTGGCCAGACGGAAGCGTTCGAACGGTCGACGTGCGTGCACGGTACTTAAGAGATGGTGACCGCCAGCCCGGGCACTTCGTCGGCGTCTGCCTTGATGTAACGGAGCGTGTCGCGGCGGAGGCACGGCTACGTCGCACCAATGAGTCGCTTGAAAGAATGGTCAGCGAGCGCACAGCAGAACTCGAGAGTTCCCATCGCGGCATGCTGGAGGAGATTCGCCGACGAGAGCACACCGAAGACAAACTACGTCATGTACAGAAGCTTGAGTTGATTGGCCAGTTGTCCGGTGGTATCGCGCACGATTTCAACAATTTGCTTGCAGCCATTCTCGGCAATCTCGAGCTGGCGCGCAAGGAAGCTGCGGCTAACCCGCGGCTCTTAAGCCTAATAGATGGAGCCCAGCAAGGCGCACGACGCGGCGCAACATTGACTCAGCGGCTGCTAGCTGCAGCAAGGCAACAGGACCTTCACTTAGCGCCCACAAACCTGTCAGACCTGATCCACGGCATGGAAGACTTGATCGCTCGGTCAATTGGCCCTTCCATCGATCTATGTATTGACGCTCCCGATAGCGCACCTCGTGCCCTCGTGGACGGGAGTCAGCTCGAACTCGCCCTATTGAATCTAGTGGTGAACTCTCGCGACGCGATGCCGCGCGGAGGCCGACTGATCATCTCGGTAGACACGCATAAGACAACGGGTGACCCGGAGCTTCCAGCCGGAGAATACGTGCGGGTGGCAGTCTGTGACGAGGGGATCGGGATGGACTCGGCAACCCTGGCAAAGGCGGGAGAACCCTTTTTTACCACCAAGGAGATCGGTAAAGGAACCGGTCTTGGGCTTTCCATGATTCGGGGTCTTGCACGACAATTGAAGGGCGCGTTGCGGCTGGAGAGCGAACCCGGTCAGGGCACCCGAGCAACCCTGTGGCTACCAGCGCTCGCGGAAGACACCGCGAGCCTTATTGAGGCTCCTGTACGCTATGCCTTGCCGGCGCCTATCGTGCAACCTGTAGCGGTCGGACGGATTCTTGTCGTCGACGACGATTCCCTCGTCGCCAACAGCACCACGCTGCTTTTAGAGGATGTCGGCCACGAAGTTGTGTCTGCCGATTCTGGTCACGCAGCGCTTAAGTTGTTGGCAGGTGACGTAAAAATTGACGTTTTGCTCACAGACTACTCCATGCCACACATGACGGGGATGGAGTTGGCGAAGGCGGCGCGCCTTTTGCGACCTGGGCTGTCCATTATTCTGGCCACGGGATATGCAGACGTTCCCGACACCGATCCAGCCATCATTCACTTGCGTAAGCCCTTCCAACACGACCAACTTGTCACGCAGGTGAATGTTGCCCTTCAGCGTGCTCGCCGCGGCTAGCTGAAGACTGGGATAGCTTTTGGTCACTTCGCATTCTACAGGTGGACCAGAGATGGACGGCTTCGAACTGATCCAGAAGCTGAGCGAGTATGGAAAGCCCGAACACACACGGTTCCACGCGCTGACGGGGTTCGCGAAGCTTGCATAAAAGAACATACTGCGAATGCCGGCTTTCATTGTCACCGCACGAATTCGATAGGTTTAGAGGAGTTACCCAAGATTCTTACGCAGTCGAACGGAACACCGAAGCCTGGCGATGGGGGGCCGCCTGAAGGTCTAAGATCTGGCCACGGCGTACTGCCGTGAGTCCTCGGACGTAATCAACCGTCCGGCATTGGCATTGCGCAATTCCGACAGTTCATCACCGGCGTCCGCACGGGTGCGTCGAAGAGATGAAGAGATATCTGCGGTCAGCGACAAGGGCTCTGGCCGATGTGCTGCCGGGCAGAGTATATAGTCTTTTAAGGTCAATCTGCGGAGACGGCAGCGGGCAACAACCGCCTGAAGGTGTCTGTGCATTCTGGAGGGAACGCTGTGAAGAAGCCTGGAGTTTCTGCCCTTCGACCAGGCCGAGTGCGCAAACGCTGCTGCCGCCTGGCGTGGCTATGCCTCGGGACTTCCAAAACGCGCCACGCAATGCCACACGCGCTTGAGTTTTTGGACATCGGCCTCATTGGCGCGTAGCGCTAGCCCGATGTCCCGCGGTGTCAGGTGCCCGTCAATGGCTAAGGACGCCGCCAGGTCGGCAATGTCCCGTCCGCGGTAGCAAATGCACTGTGGGATTCGGCTGATAGGCATACGGAAGCCCGGGTGCCATGACAAGGTACAAGGTAGGGCCCTGGCTATCGCTTCCACCTCCGTATGGCGATAGCACGGATCCAGCACAATGGCCTCGACGTCATCGGCTAGCAGCAACGGACCATGCACATGCGCTTCAATGTAGCGGTCAAGCGGGTCCATGGACGAATTTCGCCGTTCAGCCTCGGCGATCAGGTTGAAGCGATCCGCCACCGCAAAATGCACCGGGTTCAGAAAACTGTCGGGATAGCAGAAGCTCGTGCGGGACAGTACATGCGAGCGCAAGCGTAGATGTGCGGAGCCGAATCGCGGCGAACCGCCCGTGGCGCGATTCAGGTAATTGAGCGCACCGTACTTCGGCCGCATGGTGGGGTCGGCAGAGTCATAGTGGCCCCCGAAAATTCGGCTTTCCCAACGCCACCGGTCACCGCCTGGCGTGGCAGTCAGTCCGCCATTGCTAATACCCGTTTCAAATTGCGAATGGTAGATGCCGTCGTCAGCCAGCCGATCGATCACTGGCCGACCCTGCCATAGCGCATCCGGATGAAAGTTCAAGGTCACAGTCAGGCCTGCTGGCAGCATGCCGCCGGCGGCATTGTTGCGAACGTGCTCAATGACTTTGGCGATGAGGGGATGGTGCATCGGTTTGTGCTCGGCTCGACGTGGTTCCCAGCTTACCGCAGTGTGTCTTCTTTGACGTCTAGGCGAGCGAACTGGGATGCGCAGGGCCCATGACCGGTATAAGGGGGGCGACCGCATTCGGTGCACCGAAAATTCTTCCACCGCAAGGTTTCGCAAGCGCCGCCGTCGAGAATAGGAAAACTGTGCCAAATGCCTCTCAGGCACGTCAGGCGAATCCACTTCACACGTGTTTCCAAAAGATTTACTTTTTTTTCAGGAAGGATGCAGGCTTAAGCTCCGAAAGGCGCGTTTCCACGAAGTTCGATGTCGCGCAAACATTACTTGTGGGCCCTGCCTGACCACGGGTGCGGGGCCCCTGTTGGTGCTGTCATCCTTCGGTGAGGCGACACACCCTGGCATCGAAACACTGCATCAGGGAAGCAACGATGAAGCGACGATCAATAAGGAACGAAAATTTGCAGAAGATTGAGGCCGCCCATGTGCTGAAGGCAGCGACCTACTGTCTCGACCATCCGGAGGTCAGATCGCACTCCAAGAAGTATGGGGTAGAAATCGACGGAACATGGTTCACGCCCAGGGATCTGCTGAAGCAGGCGAGCGCCCAAGCCGGAGTTCCGTTGATCGACGCGTTTATGAGTCAATACGATGCGAGATGGCGTGAGAGGCTGCGCTGCTTGGCTTCATTGTCCACAAGCGCTGCGTCGCGCGTGACTCGGAAAATGAATCAAGCCCTGAACAAGACCTGGCCGCACCCTGCCCGCTGCCTGAGAGAGTTCTCGCGGAGCACGTCCGGGATGCGGCGCGCCACTGGTGCGAGCACGCTGGCTACAAGCGCTTTCGGCATGGTGTTCGATACCAAGTGTGGGTGGACGTCGACTCAAACGGACAAGCTCAGCCGTTCCCTCTGAATGCAATTGTTGCTCTTGCGTCAAAGTACTCGGGACAACGATCAGTTGTCTCAAAGGACCTATCTACGGCTCGTGGCGGAAAATGGATGAGACGGTTGACTGAGCTTGGATTTCTAGTGTCATAGAGTCGTCAGTTTCGGGGCAAGACGGATACCTGCCGAGTAAGGAGGGCAGGGGATGGCGCCCTAGTCTCCTATATCAGCCGCGAGCCGAATATCCAAATTGAGCCAGCGGGGGAGCGGCCGAAGCCGGCAGTGCTGCGCTGGACCATTCACGAGCCTTCTTGTCGTCGAAGCAGTTGCGCCAGAGTGGGAAAGGGCCAGTCTTCGTCGTCATACCCAGGTGGGAGGCCCAAATGGCGGTCGCCGTCTGCGCACTTGGTTCTGTCCCCGGGGAGAATGACCTCAGTGACCAGGATCCCGGCGCGCGCCATTTCGTATAAAAAGCGGCTGCATATAGGACAATAGCCTCGGTCCCTCGGCTCTTCGTCTCCAAGGTCCATTAGGTACTCGTGAATCTGGACTTTGACGCCGCACTTGCAAACAATTGGCTCAATGTAGTTCATGGACGTTCCTGTGAGTGGAGTGCCAAGTGAACCGACTCAAAGCACTCGTGTCCATGGATCATGACGCTCAAACGATCATTCCGCATCGCCCGAACGGGGCAAGATCTATTCTGCAAAGTCGGTATTGGAAGCGCCTGTGTTTGTATAAACAGAAACATCAGGTTCCGGGCGGTGGCAGAGACATCAGCTCATTCCCGATTTCCGAAAAAGTGATCGCTACTCCTTCTATTTCACCTGTGCCGGATAAATACGGAAACACCTTGCGCCGAAGGACTCTCCCGCCGCTGTCATAGATCAAGGCCTCGCGTGGCTCGCTGGCGTCGAGCACACAACGAATATCCGGGTAGAAGTGTTTATCCTGAAAAAATGGAACAAGGTCCGTAATGCTGCGACCGACGTCATCAAGTGTAAAAGGGAATACATCGCGCATCGATGACGTGAACCAACGAAGCCTCAGTTCATTATCGAGAAAGAGAGCCCTGACGGAGCTTGACGCTAGCACACGATTCTGCATCGCGAGTTGCTCGACTTTATTCTTGAGATCGTTGTTTACATTAGTCAAATATTCGTTGCTCTGGTTAAGCTGCTCGTTTGACGATTTAAGCTCTTCATTCAGAGCCAGCAGTTCTTCGCGCGACGCGTCAACTTCTTCACGGGATCTCTGAGCCTGGCTTTCCCAGTCAGGCGTTCTCCCAGCGCAAAGGTCCTGTTTGAGCAAGGATGAGCCGCCGGCATCCCGAGCATCGACGGAGTCCTGTTCGCGTATGAAGGAGACCAGTACTCGGTCCCATGCATTGTCGGCGGTCGGTTGCAGCGGCATAACCCGCGCAATGACGGGCGAGTCATGCCATCCCCGCGTCGGGAGATCTGAAAGAGCCTTGGACTTGTGCTCGCTTAATGCCTCGCGGACACAATGCCGAACGCTCGTGGACCACTCTTGTGGCAGGAGATCGAGCAGGTTGAGAGAGGGTTCGCCAGCAGCCGGCCAGAGCAAGCCTTGCATATTGCCATATACCCGTAAGACGCTGCATCGCTCGTCTATGAGAACCGACGGTATGTCGAATTGCTCGTGAGCTAGGCGCAGCGCGATGTTGGTATTCTCAGGAACGGAAACCCGAGCCGGGCGATTCACGCTGCGTCGTTGCACCGATCCGGTCTTACGGTAAATGTTCCATCTCGCCGACACAGTTTCGAATCCCATCTCATCGAGCGGGTACGTTTCGCTCCTGCCGAGAAAAAGATATCCTCCGACGCGCAGCGAACCATGGAGGACGGAAAGAAGGTCGTGGCCCGCATCGCGCTCCAAGTAAATCAGCAGATTGCGGCAAGTGACTAAGTCCAGGTCAGAAAGCGGGGGGTCGGAGAGAAGGTGCTGCGTTGCAAATACGAGCCGTTCTCGAAGGAACCGCTTCACGCGAAGCGAATCGTCTACTCTGTAGAAAAATCGACTTTGCCGAGTGGCGTTGACCCCGGCAATGGATCGCGGGCGATACACCCCGCGGCTGGCAGTTGCTACTAGCTCTGGCGACGCATCAGTTGCAAAGATCTGGAAGTCGATTGGCTTGTTTAAGTCGTGCGAGATCTCGTCGAGGAGCATAGCAACCGAGTATGCTTCCTCACCGCTTGAGCAAGCAGGCGTCCAAATTCTCAGAGGTTGCCGTCCCTCGGCACTGCATGCTAAGGGATAAAGGACGTCGTCCTGCAGCGCAGACCAGGCATCGGTGTCACGAAAGAACTCCGTCACGTGGATAGGAATACCTCGCACAAGCGCATCCAGTTCGATGGGATCGTCCTCTATCAGCAACCGATAGTCCTCGAATGACCAGACCTTGCGGTTATCCATGCGTTGCTGAATCCGCCAGAGCAAGGGAGACGGCTTGTATCCACTTAAATCGAAGCCTGCTCGTTGACGAATCAATGAAATAATTCGGCCGAGGACATCTGATAGCGCATCAGATCTATCAACCGACTGGCTCGGACGCTTGTAGCATGGGTCGACACATGCAAGCAGCTGACACCCAATAGCGCCTAAAGGAAGAACGTGATCGTGGATGCTTCGCTGAATGACCGCATTAGGCATGCTGTCATGTAACGCGGTGAGTGGGTCCTGCACAATCACTGTGCCGCCGGCTTGCCGGACGCGGATCGCCCCCGCGGTCCCGTCCATCCCGGACCCTGACAGAATAACCGCGATCGGTGATGGTTTTTCGCGCTGCGCCAGGCTTTCAAGGAATGCGTCGATCGAATCGATGCCTGGGCGCCGCCCCCCGCCGTCTGTCGGTCTCGTGCGGAACACGCCGTTTTCGAAAGTAAGGATGTGAGCTGGCGACGGTATGTAGATGGCGTTTATGTCCGGAAGCGTCCCATCCATGGGGGCCAGCACAGGCACAGGCGACCATTTCTTGACCAAATCAGCTAGATGGCTATTCGCGCCGGGAGGGAGATGCTGCAAGATGACAAGTGCGAATGGCAACCGGGGCGGGAGGGACTGCAGAAGCTTCTGTAAAGCTGTTATGCCTCCCGCGGAGGCGCCGACGGCGACAATGGGCACTGCCAATTTCGTAACTTGCGATGGTTGCAACGTGCCCATTCCCGTCTCCAGATTTCCGAACGATGTCAGCATTGCCACATGCCCGGGGGCCTTGCAAGTTGGCCTGTATCAATTCGGCAAGGTATCTGGCTTTCTGACCTAACCTCCCAGAATCGTTGTGGCGCTACAGTTCAGCAGCTTGCAATGTCGCTGTGGCAACGATGTCTGCCCTATCGTTGCACTTTGCCGTTGCGGGCCCGGACACGATGAGCGTCCCGCTGGCCTTTGCGCAAGAGGGCATTGGGCCCCAAACCAAGTTCCTAGATTCAAATTCGATCGTCACGCGGCGTAGCTGCTCGATCGTCAGGAGGTATGCCCGTGCACCTGCCAAAGTGCCACGCAGGAGAAGGAGCAAATGCAAAGCGCAGTCCGTTTCTAGTCCTTTCGCACGCAGCCTGCGAATCAGGGCGAGCTGCCGCCGGATGTGGGCTCGGCACAGCGTTACTTGCCTTGTGCCCATTGCATAAAGCGCGTCCAGTCTTGTGACGTCCATAGCGGTACCAGAGTCAGGATGAGTACATTACAAAGATAGAAAGTGGAGAGCCTTCGCGCTGTCGGACAACGGCGGATAAGCGGAGGATTTCAAGTACTTTAAACATCACGTTTGGGAGATGGTTTTCCCGTCATCGATCGGACCCTCCATTTTTGCAACTATTGCTGGGCTGAGCTGGTGATCCTTCAGCGGCAAAAAAAATGCCGCGGCATAGGAAGCCGCGGCCATAGAAGCTCGAATCAGAGCGCTGTTTCCAGCACCGGCATATTGTCGCAATTCTATTATTTGCACGAGCCTCCCAGAGAGGTAGGTGAAAGTCCTACGGCGGAAAGCTGAATGGCGCTCGGCGTCTTGTTCGGAAACCGCTGGGCATTTGGTTGCCCTATTCGCTGTACCGTCGGGCGCGTCTGCAACACCACGAGGCTGAACTTACGCAACCGGATGCCGATCCGAGAGCTACTTTCTCGGCGCAGGGAGATGGCAGGCCGCGCGCGGGCATTGCGCTGCCTCTATGCGGCTCGCAATACAGAACACCGACGGCATCCAACGGCACTACTGCTTCCGGTCTTGCAGTTCTATGATTGGTTCACGCTTTCGGATGCCAGCATCCACGGCGCCTCCGGCGCTATCGAGGCGCTGCATTCGGAAGTGCGATTGCCCATCCATGCGAGGAGACTGTCATGAGCACGCCCTACAAGCGCCTGGATAAAAACGATGCCGCTGTGCTGCTGGTAGATCACCAGGCCGGCCTGCTGTCGCTGGTTCGTGATATCGAACCGGACAAGTTCAAGAACAACGTACTGGCGCTTGCCGACCTGGCCAAGTACTTCAAGCTGCCGACCATCCTGACCACCAGTTTTGAGAATGGCCCAAACGGCCCTCTTGTGCCCGAACTCAGGGCCCAGTTTCCGGAGGCGCCATTTATTCCGCGGCCGGGCCAGATCAACGCTTGGGATAACGAGGATTTTGTGAAGGCCGTCAAAGCCACCGGTAAGAAGCAGCTCATCATTGCAGGCGTGGTGACGGAAGTCTGTGTTGCGTTCCCCGCTTTGTCGGCGCTGGCCGAAGGCTACGACGTCTTTGTCGTTGGCGATGCCTCCGGCACCTTCGATCCGCTTACCCGTGACGCGGCTTGGCACCGCATGGCGCACGCCGGCGCGCAGATGATGACGTGGTTCGGCGTGGCCTGCGAACTGCATCGCGACTGGCGTAACGACATCGAAGGGCTTGGCACGCTGTTCGCCAATCACCTTCCCGACTATCGCAACCTGATGACGAGTTTCAAGGTGCTCACCACGAACCAGAAGTAAATGAGCGGCGGAGCACCCGGCGGCCGAAGTCCCGCACCCCTTGATCGGGCGGGACTTTGTCGTGCCGAACGGACTCTTGTGGCTAATGGCGGGGGCACGATGAGGCGCTCTGTTGCGCTTGGCCGCATGCATATCATCCCACCCAACAGATTTGACCTACGGCTCATCCAAATTGAATCACCCAAGTCAGCTGGCCGTGCGTCGCAGCGGGCATTATGACCCGTCGGCACGCTAAGCGTCACGGCTGGTCGTACACCCACACCGAGTTATCACTCAGCCGGACAACCGCGCGGAGTCGGCCCTGCTGGCCGGATGCACTCTCGAAGTCCACGCCCGTCTTGGAGGTGGGCAGGGGCACAATAAAGTCGCCGCCGGATCGGCGCACCACGTGGAGCGCGCTCGCGGTCAGCCCTACCACGAAGACGCGGTCCGCGCGAAGCTTCGTCACGACAGGTGATGACACCAGTGGCATGAAGGCCGAAGCGATCGATGATTGCATGCTGAGAGAGCCATTCTGGTATCCATACACAGGTGAAGTCTCATCCTGGACGTCAGAGGGTATGGCGACCTGAGACAGCGAGGCGACATTACCCCAACTCAACACGCCGCCTCCGGGCGCATACTGGTAGCCGCCGCCTCCATTCGAGAGAACAATCGAGACGCCGCCCGTTGGCCAGGGACGCACCTCAAGCACGTTGACCCGATCAGCGGGAATAATGCCGAAGGGTATATATACCGCACTGCCTACGGTTTGCTTCCACGTCAGCAGCTGCTCCGCGCACCAGCCCGCGGAATGTATGGTGAGGCCGTCCGAAGCCTTGACGAAATTGCGGCCGCCCGTCACTGGAAAAGGGAAGTTGGGCCAGTTGACCGTAGGGTCCGCGCAGCCGGACAGTAAAAACGTATTGGCCGGCGCAAGGGAGTCCGCGACGTATTCGGTGAAGGCAACCGACGCACCATCCAGCCCGTTTTGTACGACTACAGAGGATCTCGAGGGATCCGCCGCTGCTGCCAGCCAGATCTGCGAACTACTGGCCTGCAAGGGCGATGCCGGCTCACGCGCAGTGGCCCCTGGTGCCTCGCCGAATCGCTCCAGGCGTGCCGGCTGATTGCCATTGCTGGTCAGCCGCCAGACGCGCGTGTCGTCGATCGCGAGGCTGGTACTGAGGGGCGTCGGAATCGGGGCATCTGGCAGCCGATGCCACGGACCAGGGGACTGAAGCGGCAGCGACGTGCTGCTCGACCGGCCATCCGGATAGTTGGCGGTGAGCGTATGGGTGGCCGCGTACGGCGCAACCTGAAGCGCGCTGGAAGCGATCGTGATCGTTGCCCCGCTTGTCCCGCCGACGACCGCGGCGGCAGTGCCGGTTTGCTGGAGCGACCACGACAACGTGGCCAAGCCAGCAAGTGCGGCTCCGGCTACATCGGTGAGCGTGGCCGTCACCGCACTGCTGCGTCCCGGCTTGACCATCAGTGCCGGGGATGAGAACGTCACCACGGGCAGCGGTACGGCGGGTCGCGACAGCGCTGCGTTGGCGCAGAGCCGCCCGCCATGGGCTGGCGCATCGGCACACACAGTCAGCTGGCCTGTGGCGCCCAAGGTATCGCCCGCCAGCGTCGGTGCCGTCACCTGCGCCATGGCAGCCGTCGCATCCGGAGCGACCACAAAGGCTGCGTTGTCGGAAGTCCAGCTTCAGTTGGTTAGATCCGCCAGCCCATCGGCGCCATCCGAGCGCTGTACCACAGCTGTCACGGTTTGCGGTGGAGATCCGCGATTGACGATCACCGTGGATGGCGACGCAGCGAGTGAATACGTTCTTGCCGGCGCTGCCTGCACGGTGAGGTGGGTCACGCTGGTGACGCGGCTGCCGTCGGGCAGGGTTGCCGTGGCCGTAATGTCGGCCGAGCCTGCTGCCAGCATCCGGATGGTGGCGTAGATCCCAACCGGTGCAGTTCCCAAGACACTCGCAGCCGGCGCTTTGTCAGCGGCGGACAGCACGGCCGCCACGGCGGGATCAGAAGATGTCCAGGCGAAGCTGGCGCTCTTTACCTCAGTGCCATCGGCAGCCAGCAGGGTAGCCCTGAGCGTGAGAGTGCCGCCGACCACCTGCGCCGCGCTGCCGGTGTCAACCACAAGACGCGATGCGGCGGACGTGGCCGCAGGCGCCGGCGACTATCGTCGGAGCCGCACGCCGCAAGCAACGCCGCGGCCATCAAGGCAGGGCCGGCAGCGCGCGCCGGCGAGAATGTTTGAAGACATGGACCTGACCCCGTATCTGGAAAGAAATGCACCGCTCTGTTCCGACAGCTGGCGGCTGCGCCCTCTGCGGGGCATCGTGCGCGCGAATCTAACAGTGGAATGATTTCCACCACACCCCCCGCTGGAGGGTGACCGGTCAACGGCATGGCCTGCATGTGGCAGGTGGTTGTCGTCTTGTTCGGAGCTCCGCCCGGGTTTGCTAGGGATTAGAGTTGGGCCCTGTCCGGATTGCCAGTTATTCGCACATCCTAGTTTCTCTGTCGCTCACGTATAAGGTCGCATTGACGGGGATGGAAGCCATGCACGAGATGTTGAAGTGGGAGGAGATACGCGATGATGTGCTAGAAGCCCATATCGCCCAGGCGAGGCGCTTGGCATGGACTCAAGTTCGGCGCGTGCGTGTCGTACGTGACGATCACGGTGATGTCGCCTTGGCAATGGAAGTGTTACAAGCGCTGCGTGCGCGGCACGCGGACCTACTGTGGCTCCAGCGTTCACTAGCCGTGATGTGACTGCCAATTGCGGCAACACGCCAACCAAGAAAACTGGCGGACTTCTCGTCCTAGTGCGGGGCCGCATGCCCAGTGTCGAGCTTCACGGAGGTCCTAGCTGTCCTAAACAGAGGTATTTCGGACGTATCGATGAGGGATGGCTTATGTCGTATTAAGCGTGGATGTGCTCTAAATTAGCAATGCGGCGTCGCGAGCCGCACACTTTTCTCGCTCTCGACCCGGCGCCTCGGCGCCGGTTTTTTTTGCCCTCACGCATCGGGCGGCCATGGGACGGACAGGGCAGGAGTTGTTGAGGCCCGCAAGCCCTACGGCATACCGTGTGAAGCTACTAAAGTAGTATCTTAAAGAAGAATGAAACTTTAGATCACAGCGCGCTTTGACAAACGGCCAGGCAGATACTAAAGTAATATCATGTTCACATACAATACTTTAAGACCATATGAAGTCGGTTCAGGAGATGTCGGGTTCGCTTCGCCAGCGGGAAGTCCAACAGAAGTATGGCAAGCTCAAATTAGCGAGTGATTCTGGAATCACGTACCGCACTTTGAATCATGTACTGAGCGGATCGCAGGACTATAAGGTTTCAACCCTTTTGGCTGTCGCAGATCGCCTTGGCCTTGAGGTAAAGCTCGTGCCAAAGGAGGCATCATCACTGTTTGATGACAACCTGTCGGAGCCGGCGCGGGCGCCAACACGGGTCAGCGGTGCCTTGCGCCGTTTGCGGGATGCACAAGAAAGTGAGGGCAGTATCGCCAAGGGCAGCGTTGCAAAGAAGAAGACGCACCGATGAAACTTAGAACTTTAGGCATTTTCTTGGGTACGCAGCGTGTCGGTCTGCTTTTCAAGTTTGGGGACACGCAACCGATCATCCGGTTCGTTGCCGATGACGCCTTCGCCAATTTGGGGCCTTCCGCTCCGACGCTCTCGTTGTCGATGGAGGCCGAGACACCAGAAGAACAAAAGGCAGTGTGGGCGAGTGTCACCGATGAAATCTTCAACGGCGCCTACTCCGTCAAGTCGCGAAGTTGGTTGCTTCCAGCCTTCTTCCAGGGTTTGCTCCCGGAAGGAGTTTTTCGGGATCGAATCGCAGAGATTCGGGGTTGCGAGCCGACCGATCATTTCGAAATGCTTGCGGCTACGGGACGCGACTTGCCGGGGAATGTCTATGCGAGGCCTGTTGAACTGTTGAAGCACGAGGTCACCTACTTGGTGACACAAGACAACGACAGTTTGGAAATGTCCGTCATTGAAGAGCCCATGATCGAAGGCGTCTCGGTCAGTGGCGTGCAGCCAAAAGTCGGCGTTCTGGAACAGAACGGTCGATATGTTGGCCGGACGAAGAATCAAGACACCCACATCATTGCGAAGCTCCCAGTCGTAGGAAATCCCCAGTTGCCGGAGCTCGAAGAGCTGTCGCTGCGCTTGGCTCGGGCGGCAGGCGTGACGGTTTGCGAGGCAAGACTTGCTCCCCTTGAGTTGCTAGCGGTCGAGCACGGGTACGACCTCGGAGATGAGGCCACAAAGCAAACAAACTTTCTGGTCGTCACTCGCTTTGACCGATCACCCAATGGACGTTTTCATGTTGAGGATTTCGGTCAGATTCTCGGTGTGCAGCCAGAACGGAAGTACGAAGGGAGCTACATCGAGATCGCCGCAGTGATGATGGGCGAGCCGTCTCTGGGAGAATCAGCTGTTCATGAGCTTTTGCGACGCATCACCGTGAACGAGCTTCTGGGGAACCCAGACATGCATTTGAAGAACATCGGCGTGATATATCGAGACGGCAAGACTCCCGAACTGTCACCCGCATATGACATCGTCGGATATAGCGCGTACTCAAAGCGGAGTGGGCATGCCCTGCATATTCTGCCGCCCGATATGCTTGATAAGTCGAGCAATGACGAGAATCGAAGTCATTCAAAGCAACGACTAGGGCCAAATATCTTGCGTAGCTTTTGCAGGATCCTAGGCATAGTCGAAAAGCCAGCCGCCGCAGCTGTCCAAGAAACCGTCAACACTGCGCTCAAGACGTGGCCAGCGATGATCGAATCATCGCTGTTGACACGAAAGTCCAAGGCGAACTTGCTCGCAAATTTTGAGGCGCATCCAATGGTGGTGTCTGCCCGAAAGCGGCAGCGTTCACGTAATCAGGCAGCCTGATTCGTCGGCAGGGGAAGGGTGCGCGAAAAAACGTCGTGACTCGAGACCAGCTGCACCTGAGCGCAAAAGAAATGCAATTAATCGCCTTGCAATCTGGTCATCCCCAAAAATATGTAGTCAGGGAGCGCCGCAATTGCGCTAAAGCAGCGGAGTTCTAGCAGCTACTTTCATGCTTGAAAGCTTAAAATGTGATCGTATGAGCATTTTTTATGGCGAGTGCGTGGGTCAGATGGACTTAGCCGCCGTGCCGCGTCATCAAAATCGCGGCAGAGGAGAGCGCTAATAGAGTTAAGGCAGGTTCGTAGCCGAGCAAGTGGTGCTTGCGCAGGCAGGTGGATGTCATCGCTGCGCGCCAGCCGCTGGGCGCTGTTCACCAGCGCCGGCGAAGGAGTGGCCGTCAGCCGAAATAGTGGAGGACGACGCGTGGCGCCTTGAGGGGTTTTTCCGGCCGTCTTCTAGATACCCGTATGGGAAGTCCGCCATAGGCTCTCTCAGCAAAGAGTCGAGCAGCATCCATAGTCCCAAAGGCGTTCGTTTCTCCGGCTGTCCCGTCGTCCATCAGCGGTGTGACGTACCAGCGTTCATTCGTAGGACCCGTGATAACGATCCGAACCTTGCGCGCCATGGTTTGAGCGAACCGATTCCTATGGTAGGGACACTTTATCCCTCGCTATCGGTAAGAAGCAATATTGCCGCAATATTTGCTGCCAAGATCCGCACGATGGGTACGCTCCACCACCCAGCGAACCTTACCCAGGGCCACTGCCGTGAGGTTCGCCGCGCCCGGCGATGGAGGTGGTCGTCGCTGAGCGACGTATTCGTGTTGCTACGTCACGCGGGAGCGCGGGCAGTCCTGTAGGCTGAGGGTAGGCGACATTCCCATCGCTGGGCGCGAGGCCACCACTAACACCTTGGACTCGCTTCTGCGCCGTCCTCCATCGCGCTTGGCAACACAGTGCCGTCACCAACTGGGCGGTTCGTCGAACACCTCCATCTACTTACATACCGATGATGTGAAGCGGGCCCGGCAATTCGGCGAGGCATTCGCCTGCCTGAATCTCCTATTTAAGTGGGTGCCGTGAGTACGGGACACGAGCAGCGTAGCGCGGGCTTGAAATGCGCCAGATTTTGCACCGGAAGGAACAGAACCGGGAAATGAGCTGCCGCACAAACCATTGATCTAAGAGAAAATCAGACAAAAGTGCCAGATTTAGCGCGAGAAGTACGATTACTCCATCTTCGATGCGGTCATAGTTAACAACAGGGGGAGGGTGGACGGCGCGGGCATTCACTGTGTGAATATACAGTGAATGCCCCCTTTTCCATCGGCGCAGACTGCGCTATCAGTCCCCGCTCTCGGCGGACCAATTGCGGGCGACTTACGCCGCAACCTCAGCGCGGCAGTTTCGCAGCTACTGCGAGAAATCCCCTCCGCACGAACTAGCTGCAGGCGGTGATTGGCAGCGGCTGGCTACGTCACCGTGAACGGCTGCTGGAGACGTTTCACGCATAACTAAAGGGAAAACCGTACGTGGCGGAAGCCTAGGTGCGGAAAAGTGACCCTTTAAGCCGCACAGCGAAGCGAATACGCAAGGCACCCGACGGAGTCGCAGGGAAGCCGACACTGATAGGCCTCTTTGCAGGGGTAAGGGTGCCAATATGGCTGCCGGTGGCACTATGACATCTGGTGCCACTTTGGCTTGTGGTTGCATTTTGGCACCACTGTCGTTATAATGGTCGCACCCACCCAGAGCCACGGAGAGGTGGGAGGGCGGAAGGTAAGCCCATATTTTTTAGGTAAATAGCAGTCAATGATCGATTCATAGTCCGTACGCCGGGAGGCGCCGAGGACTAAATCAAACAAGGAAGGAAACACCATGGCACAGCACGAGGTCGTTACACAGGACCGCGGGCGCATTACGGCCCGTTTAAGTGCAGAGAACCAGGAGGTTTTGCAGCTTGCTGCGGACCTATCTGGTAGTACGTTGAACCAATTCATCGTCCAAGCCGCGCTACGCGAAGCGAAGTCGGTGATCGAGCATCAGGATACCCTCCGGGTATTCAAGTTGACGGCGGAGCAATCCCGCCGCTTTCTGTCGATGCTCGAGAACCCGCCTGCGCCGAACGAAGCGTTGCAGCGGGCGATGGCTCGATATAGGAAGAAAAAGATTGGAACCTCAGATTCACATTTTGACCGCGAGCCACGACCGCAAGGCATTTGATTGCGGCGTAGCTTCGATGAATGATTGGCTGCAAAGGACAGCCAAGCAGCACCAGGAACGGGACATTGCGCGCACGTTCGTCGCGGTGAATCCCGACGGGCCTGACCCGAACCGCATTCAGGGCTACTACTCGCTCTCGGCCACACAGGTCGTGACGGCGGAAGGCTCGGAAGTGCTGCGCGGTCTCCCGAAAACTGTCCCTGCCGTGCTTTTAGGTCGCCTCGCAGTCGACACCAAGGAACGCGGCAAGGGCATCGGCGAAGAGCTTCTCATGGACGCGCTCGAACGCGTCATGCGAACCGGCGATACCATCGGCGTCCGCGGGGTTATCGTAGACCCCCTCGATGACGATGCAAGCCGGTTTTATGCGAAGTACGGATTCGTGCCCCTACAGGACCCGAAACGCCCCGGCGCGATGTTCATTCACATCGGCACCATCCGGCAGTTAGTCTAGGGCGCCCGCAACCCGTAGTCGCATCACAATGGCCCGTGTTCGCCACACGGGCTTTTGTCATTCTGTCGCCCGCATCAGGACAGCCGCATGATACGCGGCGCCTCCGCCGGCGCCACAGGCTGGCCGTTTTCTTTGAATTCCGTTTTCTTTGAATTCAACACAGCGACGCTGGTTAGTTAGCGTGGTACTTGTAGCTGGGGGTTACGGGTCGCGGGTGAGGCGCATTCTTGTTGTCTCGGCCAATCTCCGCATGGATGGCGCGCTAGCGTCGTCCGAAAACCCTCTCCAATTGGTTGGCGCGCTGCATGTCGTCGTCGTGCAGATAACGGGAGGTGGTCGTGATGGACGCGTGTCGGAGGTTTTCGCGTACCGTGGTCAGCGATGCCCCCTGCGCGAGCGCGTGAGTCGCGTGAGTGTGACGCAGCCAGTGAGGGGTCGCGCGCCGGAGCTTGTCCGCCAGGGGACGGTGGTCCGACTCGATCTCATTTGCCGCGAGCGTGAGGAAGCGCCGCAGCACGGCCCGCAGTCGCGGTGTGGTGATCGGCGATCCGTTCTCCAGGTCCGCGAGGATGGGGCTGTGGCGGTCCCATCGCGCGGGCGTGACAGGCAAACCGCGCGAGACCAGATACTGGTCCAGTGCCTGGCTGGCCATGGAGGGCAGCGCGACCTTGCCCCGGCGCTCGCCTTTGCCAACCAGATGGAGCCAGCGCTCGCCGCGCGGTCCGATCTCGATGCCACCGAGGGTCACGCCCACGAGTTCGGCCGCCCGCAACCCCGTCGCATACCCGAAATCCAGCATAAACCGCAGCCGTGTCGCGGCATCCGGCGTCCAACCGTGCGACCACTCCAGGCCATCCGCAAGAGTACGCACGAGCGCCCATTCTCCTTCCGTGAAGGCCCTTGACGTGTCGAGATCCGCGACGCGCTGGGCGCCCCGCACCTTGAGCCCTGCAAACGGGTTGGCGAGCACGTAGCGCTGGGCGATCAGCCAACGAAACAGTGCGGCGATGACACCCAGGCCATAGGCGATGGAGCGGGGTGCCAGTGCGCCAGCAAAAGGCCGCCATTCGGGCGACGGCCGCGGACGTGCCGGGCCCACCCAGCGGGCAGTCGGTGCGCGCAGGAAGGCGCGGTAGGCCGTGGCATCTTCGGCGGTCAGCGACGAGAGCGGCTTGCCGCGCTCGAGGATCGCCCAGAGCAGCAACCGCTCGGCCTCCTTGCGGTACGCGCGGGCCGTGGCCGGTGCCTCGTGCAGGCCCAGCCAGGCATTGATGGCGTCATAGTCGTTGTCCGCGGTCAGCGAGCACATCGCGCGCGGCGCACGGAACGCCCCGTGTGAGCCGTTCACCGACTGCGGCAGTTCGATACGTTCCCACGGCACGATTTGAGGGCCCGACGCAGCCATTGCATGACGGGAGACCAAAGCGCGCGCGCGCTCAGTCAACTCAGAATGCGCGGCGAAGAACGCCTCGATGGTGCGGGCACTGCGCTCGCCCAGACCGTCGATGGCGAGCCACCAACGCTGGCGGCGCGGGATCCGCACGGTCAGGTCGGCCAGCGTTTTCAGCCCGTGCGCCTGCAGCGCCGCCGCGGCGCGCGCCGGCAGCCAGGCCTCGACGGGGTCCGTGATCTGCGGAAGGGCAGCTGGTAATTGGCGCAGGGTCTCCAGGGCCCGGACGACCGCTGCCGCATGGGCGGTCCGGCCCTCCGCAGTACAGGTGAAGAGGGCGGACAGATCTTCGCGCTGGCGTAGTCGGGCGGCCTCGGCCATCTGCCGCCGCAGCGCCCCGATCACGCCTCGTGCGGAGCGGCCCGGCGTCAGCGCGTCGGGCCAGAAGCGGGCGACGGCCGCGCGCGACGGCGTGCCTTCGTACCAGGCACGCAGGGCCGCGAGCGCATCGGCGCGGGGCCAGGATGCGGAGGGATCGAGCGGCAGCGCAGCAGTGGCGGGTCGCGAGCGAGGCATGGTGCGAAGGATGAGACGTAAATTGCTGTCGTGTAGTTTGCCACAAAAATACAGCTGTATCGATAATGTTTGTTATCGATATGGCAGCGTAATGTGGGGCGGAACTTGGGTCGCTGACACCGCTCACTCAACTGAATCTGTCGCTAAATTTCAACTGAATTTGTAGAGGCCCCATGCCCCGTCTTTGGCATGCCGGTGCCGCAGCGTTAATCAGGACAGGCTGCCATAACGCCGCTCATGACCCAGCGCCGCCTTGCGCAGGGCTGCTATTGCCGTCGTAGGGGCGCAGGCGGGGGGTGTCGCGACAATCCCGTGCTCCGATATGCGGCTAACTACAGCACCAGAGTAGGCGAAGCCGCGCATCGGAATACAAAATCAGTTGAAATCGCACATCGGAGTGCAGATTCAGTTGAAATCTGCTTCCCGTTGTGACGGATTCAGTTGAAATGATCGTCGCCGGCGAAGCCTTGCCGGGCCTGGGTCGGTGGGAGCTTTTGCCGCCTGCGGTATCGCTACAAATTCAGTTGTGCGAACGAAAACCTAACCTTAAGACCCTATGGGGTCGAACGAGGCGGCGTTTAAGCGCCCGGCGTCGGCACGCTTGGCGGAGATGTTCCGTGATCGCCGTAGGACTCTACCGTCGCTACCCACACGTGGTGGAAGCTCCACGAGGTGGCGCCCGGGCAAGCCGCGATGTTGCTCCACGGCTGTAACCCATTGAGTGAACGGCCTGGTTTGGAAACCTCCACGAGGACGAGACGCGGCCGGAACGCTTCAAGCGGCTGGATTTGGCCTTTGAGGATCTAGCACGCCATCGGCAGCCTAGCGCACTGGCCGAGTGGGTGGGCTTTGCTCGGCAGTCCGGCGTGCGCTACCACACATGGGTTGACCAGTACGCGAAGGCATAGGCTATCGCCATTCCGATTGTGAGCGGCGCTCCTGCTTCCCTTCCGGCTGCGAAACCGGCTTCGGCTGTGGTTCATGGCGCGGAATACCCGGCCCGAGGCAATTCTCGCCAATTTCAGTCATTGCCGCAGCGGCTTGACCTGTCGCTGCGCGGCCTTCGTGTATGGGATAAAACACGGCGCCCCGCGCCAGCTTGCTATATTTTTGGGCGCCACCAATTCGGTTCGTCGAAACGCATTCGGCAATTGCTTTGGCATTCGCGTTACACTTTGCGTCGCCCTTTCAGCAGAAACGCGATCCAAGGGACAGAGTTTCCCACCCGCCTTATCCGTAGTATTTCCGACGACTATGACAACTCCAACGGTCCGTGATCTACCTGATTTCCCAGGCATAAGGAAGCTCGCTTCCGCGCTATTTCGGCTGGATGCGCGTCATCATGGCGCAGCAATCATGATCGGAGCGGGGTTTAGTCGCAGCGCGGCACGCCACGTGGGCGGAGAGAAAAAAATGCCCCTCTGGGGCCAGTTCACCAAGAGACTCCAGAGCGAGCTCAATGTCAACGGGACAGACCTGACGTTCTCCGACCCTCTTCGCGTAGCAGAAGAATACCGCGCGTACTTTGGGCAGGCCGCATTAAATGACAGGATTCGACACGAGATCGCAGATGACTCGTGGCTAACTGGTCCGCTGCATCAACAGCTTCTTGAGCTCCCCTGGTCCGAGGTTCTTACCACTAATTGGGATACGCTGTTGGAGCGAGCGGCCAATAACGTCCATAGCCCGTACTATACCATTGTGACGAAGACCTCAGATCTGGCTTGGGCACAGACGCCGCGCATAGCAAAGCTGCACGGAACAATTGGCGTTACTGAATCCTTCATTGCAGCGCAGGAAGACTATCGTACCTATCCCGAGCGATTTGCGCCTTTCGTCAATTTTGCGCGACAAGTGTTTATTGAGAACGAGTTTTGCTTACTCGGATTTTCGGGAGATGATCCAAACTTTGTGCAGTGGACTGGGTGGGTCCGTGACCACCTTGCTAATCATGCTCGAAGAATCTATCTTGTCGGTGCTCTGAACCTTTCTGCGGCTCGGCGCAAGCACCTGGAATCCGTGAATATTGCGCCGATAGACCTATGGCCTACTGTCGCTCACATAACCGACACAGATCTGCGGCATCAGAGAGCCGTCGAACTATTTTTGCAAGCACTGAAGACAGAAGCGTCGTCTACAACCAAGCCGCATGAATGGGAACCGACGCATCTCGTCAAGAGTTCGATGAGTGCAGAGGACCATACTCGTGCAATAACAGATCCCGAGTACGGAGCAAAGTTACTGTCTGCGCAGATTGCAACGTTAAAGCGGGACCGGGAAGCTTATCCAGGATGGCTCGTTTGCCCGCCCTCCCTTAGATGGAGCCTAGCTCACCAGATTAGCCATCCGCTGCCAAGCATGAAAAACCTGGCCGCCCTTGACGCAGGTGATCGCGCAATGCTTCTGTATGAGATCTCTTGGCGGCATAGTGTCACCTTCGATGATGTACGACCGTGGCTCGCGGACGAGCTTTTTAAGTTCGCAAATCCCGATTCTCCATGCGCCCTTACAAAGCGTCAACAACTGGAGATTTCACTTTTTCTTCTCAATAACGCACGTTGGATCGAATGCGACAGTGGAGATGAGCGGCGAGTTGCTGATCAGCGTGTTCTTGCCCTAATCGATATCCTCGAGAAGTATGCCGCGTACTTGCCTGATTGCACCGCGGAATTGGCATATCATCGCGCGATTGTTGCACGAGACAATCTCGATTACGACGGAATTGCTTCCTCAATCGGAGGTATCGTGGGCGAAAATCCTGTCTGGAAGCTTCGCCAAGCATCGATGCTGATGGAGCTCGCCCGCTTTGAGGAAGCATCACAGATACTTGCCCAATGTTATGGCGAGCTACGGGAGGCCCATCGACGCGAACGCTCTTCCATCCCCATCCTGTCGCAGTTGATGTGGGCACACTGGCTACTGGAGGCGGCACAGCAGGGAAGGTTGCGATCAGAGGACGTGGAACTGCCCGCGTCGGCCGAGAATACCTATCGGCGGTTGAAATGCGACCCGTGGACGTGGCTGGATAACGTTCGCGAAAGTACAGTGAAGCAATGGGAAGACTATCTTGAACGTCAGAAGTCCATAGAGCCACTGTTTGGGCAAGGGCACTATCGTGATCACTCAGGGAATCGGTCAGCAAGTGCCGACACTTCCGTTGCAATACTTCTCGACGGCCTGAGTAAGAAGATTGGCATTCCGTTGCGACTGCGGGGGTCTAGTGTCACTGTCAACCTCCTGGCAAGCAATGCGGAAAGAATTGTGCTATCCGCAGATCCGGACCGCGATCTACAAACCTTCATTCTCGCCATTCGGGCGGCAGGTTCCGAAGATTCAACTCCTATCAAGAGCGCATTTTCGCGCATCGGTGTCGCAAGAGCATCACAAGACGTAGTTGATACGCTCGTGGCAAGACTCCTCGCCGCGATTTCCTACTGGCGAACTCAGAGACTCAATGGGGCGCCGGAAAGCCAAAAGGAGGCGATATCGATGCTGCGCGTGTTCCTCGAAGTTCTGGCGCGTTTGGCCGTTCGAGTTTCGTCCGAATGCGCCGCGCAGCTGTACTTACTTGGCGTCTCGCTCGGACAGCAAGCGGAATTTCAGCATTTTTGGCTATCCACTTCGCTAGAGAACCTGTTGACGCATGCGCTTACGAGCATAAGTAGTTCCCAGCAAGGCGATCTCTTGCCAAGCGCCTTGGCCTTTCCGCTCTCGTGTGAGGTTGCCACAAAACGATTTCCTCATTGGCCAAATCCCGTAATCGAGCACCTCCATGATCGATCTGCATACAGCGGCATCGGAGACCGAATCGCGCAACTCGTTGAGGTTGTCGCCACAGGTCGCCCCGACGCCAGAAGCGAGGCACTTCTGCGGCTCCTGCCCTTGTCAAAAAAATCGAGCTTTTTGAGCCCGTCGGAACACGAGAAGCTCGCTTCGGCGATTTGGGGTAATCCACCTAATTATCTCACGCTTCCAAGCACTGGCCTCTTCGCCCATGCACTGCTGATGCTGCCCTGCATGGATAAGGAGCGCGCCGAACAACTCGTACGCGTGTATCTTTTTGACGACAGTGGTGATGTTCTGGAGAATACTCAGAAGGAGCTTCGAGTCCATCCATCGCCTGAGATTCAAAGTGCCATTCAAATCTATGACGGCATAGCAAACGCCGCGGCCAATGAAAGGACAGCGTTGCTTCCCACGGCTGCTCAGGCCCAGATTCTTTTTGACCGCCTGATCTCGTGGCGCCCGGTTGAGGATATCGACGGATGGTTTAGGGATAGCCGGCAGCGCCTGAAGGATCCTGTGGGCCGAGCCCTGGCCAATGGGATTGTGCCGGCGCTCGCTCCAAAAACTCTTCGGCAGTTTGAGCAGATTCACGACTTTCATATGCAGATTGAACACAATTACGCGGTCCTGCCCGCGTTCGTCGATTTTGCCCACGTTGACGATAGTACCGCGCAGACCACTGAAAAAATCATCCGGAAGGCACTCTGGCGCAATAGGTCGGATTCGGTCAGTTATGCAGCTCTTGCTCTACGAAGGTGGATGAACCTACCAGACTCCACTAGTTCGGCGGAATTCACAAAGCTTGTTTCCACAGTAGTAGCGATCATTGAGTCAGGCCGCACTGTTGGATTACATCAACTGATATGGCTTGCTGAAGAACTGCTGACCCATCAGTGCCTATCAGATGATCAAATTAAGGCGCTGATTGAGGCAGTACCCACTGCATTCGAATCGGCTAGCTACATCAACATCGACTATGCAAGCCAGGAGGCAGTGAACGCATCCACTATCAGGGCGGCATTGGTGAAATTGGCGCATACACTGAAGCTGCTCTATCCGGACGCTGAAGCATTGGAAGACGTTCTTGCCAAGTCGCGAGTCGATCCACTTCCTGAGGTCAGGTTTGCTCTAGACACGTCCGCAGCTTGATTGGCCTGATCAGTCTGTCGATCATTTTCGACCGGCAGTCTGATGGCAGCCAGTAGTGGAACTGCCGTCGCATACCGGCGAAGTCGACGAACAGCTTTTCGCCGGCGCGGTGGATCTGAAGCATTGAGCGCTTCAGGCGTTTGGTGAATGCCTTGGAGTGCTCCCAGAACTGCGTATAGCGATAGGTCTGCCGTCCGCAATTCCGCCTGATATTCCTCCCACAGCAGGGTGAGCGTCATGCCTTTGCGGCGCAGTTCCTGATGAACTTGCCCATAGTCGGGCTTGGCGTAGGCGGCTGCCCGTAGGCTTGCCGAGTAGCCGTCGCTCGAGTTCGGCTTCGTCCATATCGGAGGCGCTCGCCCAGTCCCGTCCAGCCGCGCCGGCCAAGCCGACGTACTTCGTTACCATGCCATTGGAAATGCTAGATGTGGTCAACAGGCAGTTCAGTAGCAGCAATCCCGCCGCTGCCGCAGAGATCACTGCATCTGCACGCCTAAGATTGCCGCGATATTGCCAAGTAGGATAGCGCCTATTGCGTTTCCGCCCATCATGGCCATCTGGTAGATTGCCATGCCGCGAGCCCGTACCCAGTGGGCAGTGCTAGCTGTGCTGAAGTGGAGAAAGTGTTTGCAGTCGAAATCCACGCCATGCCGACGACAAACATAGCCGGGATTGCAATCCAAATTGTCGGAGACAGTGCTACCAGCGCACCCGCTGTGCCATATAAGACCGTCCCCAGTTGAGGACTTGGTCGCGATTGAACCGGGAGCGCCATCGCGGTAATAGCATCGCGGCTACGATGGCGCCGATTCCCATCGTAGCCAACATCGTTGTGAACGTTTCCGGACCACCGCCCTGGTGCCTCATGCCCACCCTTTGGATGCGCGACCGCATTTGCTGGCGGGGCTAGAGGAATCCGCGACATCTATGACGATGGCAAGGATCTCGATGTGCGACGGCGTTCTTGGCCTACCTACCGACTGGCCGGACGTTTCCATTGAATTTCGATGTCACTCAGCGTCGCCACGTACCTGTGCAGATGTTCAGGATGTTTGCGGAGCTAGGGTACAGGCGAGTAAGAAACGCAAAGTCTGCTAGGTACAATAGCCCGCTTTGTCGAGATTTGTGAAGCAAGAACGGGAGTGCGCGATGCGTGAGCTTGATTTTCTTAGGAGTACTCCACCGGAGGTGGTCAAAGGTCGCCTACGATGACGAGATATCACCTGCTCTGAAAGAAACTGGAAAATTCGGCGAGGTTGTTGTGAAGACGCTTCGTCTGGTGCTTGCTCTCATAGATCAGACTCTCGAAGAGTGGGCGCCGTTGGGGCTGCTCGCGTTCATGCGTAGGTCTCAACCAGACGGGCGGCAAGCACGCTGTGGCCGAACAGCAACAGGTCGAAACGACGTTGAGAGCGAAGCGGTCTGGCAGATAGCAAAATCTCCGCAACGCAGTCCCGACGGTTAGGGAGAATTCTATGCAATCTAAGCCGAGCTCCCAGTGACCACGATTTGCATGTCCGCCCCCCCCCCACAGTCGCATCGATTAACGCGATATGCGATTACCTTATCCCAAGTTCGGCAGTCAAGTCGCCAAACATATTCCGAACTTCGGTGAGCGCTTCAGAGTCGTCGGCGAGCAACTTCAGCACTGCTGACTCATATTTCTCCCGATTCGGAAATCCAAGCGCCGCCGATATTGCGTTTAAGGCCGGCGTTTCCCTAACTGGGTATCCCGCGATGAGTGCTCCTACATCCTTTTTCTCGATGGCCGCTAGGATGGCTGCCTTCTCATCCGCCACCTTGGTCCCAAGCTCGAACTCGATGACGAACTTTCCACCGGCCTGGACATCTTTGCTCTTCGGAAGTCGGGACATGACTTCATCCCTGACGCGCTTTTCTACTGCTCGCGCGGCCATCCTGTCCACGTGAGCTTGAAACGCGCCCAAGACAGCATCTGACGCTGCAGTCAACATGCCGTCAGAAGCATCTCCGGTCACCTTGCTCATTCGCGCGGCAAGTCGCTTTTGGACTAACGGATGATAGTAGATAGACTCCACAGAGTAGACCGGAACGATATGAATTCCTTTATCTACCAGCTTCTTCGCATCTTCTGAGGAGCGTCGATCATCATCAACGATCCCCCAAGCAGAAACCCAATGTAGATTCTGCGCTTCGCGGATTCCAGTGACGGCCTGCTCCACAGCCCTGCAACTTTCCTTCGCGACGATCGAAGTACCAGGGAACAACAGACTGTAGATGGGTACATCAAGGCTCTTTTCGGTGCCTTCAACGAAAACAATCTTGCGCCGACCACCCAAAATCGACAATCTCGTCTCTTCTTCGATTTCTTGTGTGCCGTCAAGAAGGTCGATGTCCCAGTGGGATGGCTGACCACCAGCAAAACTGCAGCCGCGGACGAGCAATACCTTCGCTTTCGTGCTCGCCATCGGGAGCGTCAGATCATGGGTTGATACAATGAAAATGCAGTCAGGGCGCTCCCTAAACAGATGGTTAAGGAGGGGGGATGCGATCGCCGAATGAAGGTGACGTTCGGGTTCGTCGATGAGAAGTGTCGTACCCGAGCTAGCGGTGAGTACATCCGTCGCAAGCAGCAGGGCGTTTCGCTCTCCATCAGAGAGCTCCGCGATGCTGTAGGGTTCGCTATCTCCCTTGCGCGCAATGACGCGGCCTTGGTCACCAATCTCTATTGAGATGGCAACATTGCTCAGCTTGAGTAGTGCGTTGATTCGCGACAAAGGGGATAGCCTCGCCGCACTCTTTGCAGCTTCTTCCATATCGTTCTTCTCGACCGCCCTCGCTATGATCCGTGAGCGAGAATTTTCTGCCTCTACTAGGTCGAAGATCGAGACAGAGGCGCGGTTGTTCGCGTATGGGTCACGCCAACGCGCGTAAGCCTGTTTGTCCTGGTTCCGCATGTTTTGGTGGGTGTCTTGGCGAGCCCGCGGTGAGAGACTCAGTTCACCGGATTCGAACCACGTCTGGCGATGTGCCGCGACTCTAAAGATGGGCCCATGAAACGTGGAATCGAGCCTATGCAGTAGCGCAGACTTTCCCGTCCCATTGGCGCCGACGACAAACATAACGTCCCCATTCTCTAGGTCAAGCGTGAATGGCTGATCATTTCCAACTGGCAACGAAATTCGAAACCCACCTTCAGCCATCTTTCCACCTCGGTTTGAAATTTTGATAATTAAGGCATTTTACGGGCGCGTCAGAAAAAGACAACGAGGGCGTGGAATACTACGCGTCCACACCAGACCGCGCTCGCTGTGGTCTATGGTGCGGGCCAGCAAAATTGTAGCGTTGCGGAGCGCCGATATCGACGGCCGACGCATGACACAGCGGATCGACAAAGCTTGAAAAGGGCTGGGTGTTCCGGGCCTCGATCCCATCGAGTCACGTAGGACCCGGCACATAACCGTGCCGTCTACCTGCGCCACGCCTCAATTTCGACCACGTCCATCTACTTGCATACCGATGATGTCAAGCGGGGCCCGGTAGTTCAGCCAGGCATTCGCAGCCTGAATTGCTGTACAACACCCAGCAGCACGGTACTGAGGGAGTGTCTCACGTAACTCAGAGTCGTTGGCCCTACAGCTTGAAATGCGCCAGATTTTGCACAGGAAGGACGGCAAGCGGAAATTTGCCACCGCACAAGGCCTTGATCTATAAGAAGAATTCAGGCCGAACCGCCAGATTTAAGAATTCAGGCCGAACCGCCAGATTTTACGGAAAGTACGATAATCCCGAATGGGTCTGCAACACAATCGCCATGAATCTTGCGCGGCAGGAGCACGGCCCTCACGCCTTCAAGATGACAGCGGCGCTGGCTGCTATCGTCCCCGAAACGGCTCCTGATCAACCACCGTTCCGCCTGCATGGCGTCGCCGCCGCGCGACCAAAACTGGCTGCCGGGGAGAAAGCAGGGGAGAAGGGCGGCAACCGGCCGTAGCCGACCCTCGGAAAGTCCAGGCCTGAGCCCGAATATGCCCCTTTGCAGTTTTCCATCAACCGTTCATATCATCCGGCGCCGGGTTTCAGGAAGCCCTCGATAGGAGTTGCGAAATATGGGGCACTCGTACGAGCTGGACACCGGGCCGAACACATCACATAGGCAAGGGGGTATCCGTCCTATCGGGGGTAGTGGCCTGTCCGCCGTTCCCCCAAAATCTCGCGCGAGCGGCCGGTTCGTTGCCGGCATCCAAGTAAGCCGATAAGGGGAAAAAATCCGGTGGGAGAGACTGTCAATATCGCCAAAATGGCAGAAAAGCTGTCCAAGGAACTGTTTGCCGAGTACCAGTGGCGGCGGGTCGGCACGAACATCAGTTGGACCTGCGAAGACCACGACCGGCACGGCAAGAAAACCCATCCGTCAGACGTGGTGTGTTCAGCTACGACGAGCCCTATTCGCAGGCGCGAACGTGGCACCGGTGCGCAATGCCGTGGTTGGCGGCTTCGGGCTGAACGAGTGATTCAGTTCGCGAATGTCGAATAGCCTCTGGCCACTTGGCGCCGTACGGGGGGTCACAAGATTTGACTCGACGAATAGAAGAAATGGTCTCAATCAAGGGCGAGAAGCGAACATGCGGATAGAAAAAATCGCGATCGAGAATTTCAGGCTCCTGCAGAGTGCGGAAATGTCGCTGGAACGGACGACGACATTGATCGTGGGCCGCAATAACAGTGGCAAGACATCCATCACGGAGTTTTTCGCGCACGTCCTCGGGGATGAGCCGAAGAAACTGCGGCTTGAGGACTTTTCGGCAGCGAAACGGGATGCCTTTCTCGCCGCAAAGCAGCTGCGTCGTGAGGGCAAGGACGAGAAGGATGTTCTCGCGGCATTGCCGGTCATCGCAGCCACAGTCTTTGTGTCTTACGATCCAGCGCACGAACTGGGCACACTCGCCCCGTTTGTGATCGACCTCGACCCCGGCTGCGCGACCGCCAAGATTCGTATCGAGTATCGGCCGGCACAGACGGCGCTGGCTATGCTGCTTGATTCACCTGTGCCAGCGGGAGGCGCAGATGACGCGGCGCATCTCTTCAAGAACCTCAAAGACGTAGTTCCGAAGGCCTACGAGTATCATGTCACTGCGGTCGATCCCAACGATTCGACCAACGAGCGCGTCATTGAACTAAAGCAGCTCGGTAAGCTATTTCAGTGCGGACTTGTGGGCGCACAAAGGTCCCTCGATCAACACAAGCGCGGTGAGCCCAACGTCCTGGGGCGGCTCTTAGAGGCATTGTTCACCACGGCGACAAGTGCCACCGCAACCACGGCAGACCAGGCGATTGCCGCCGAACTGAAGGCAGCCGTCTCGAGCATCGAGCAAAGCATCCATGCGGGCTTCAACGAGAAGCTCACCGCGTTGCTGCCAAAAATCAAGAGCTTCGGATATCCCGGCCTCAATGACCCAGACTTACGGACGGAGACGGCATTGAATGTCGCAAGTCTCCTCGGTGAGCACACGAAGGTCTTCTACACGGGGGCACATGGCGTCCATCTCCCTGAGGGATACAACGGTCTTGGCGCGCGAAACCTTATCTACATCCTGCTGCAGCTCCTGAGCTTTCACAAAGCTTTTCGCACGAACCCGACCCTGCCGGCAGTGCACCTGATCTTCATCGAGGAGCCCGAAGCGCATTTGCATCCGCAAATGCAGGAGGTCTTCATCAAGCAACTGGCTGCAGCAGTCCAGGTCTTTTCGGCGGAGTATCCGGATCAAGAATGGCCGGTCCAGTTTGTCGTCACGACGCACTCATCGCACATCGCGAACGCTGCGCCCTTTGATGCCGTCCGCTATTTCCTCGCCAAGCCCTCCGCAGATGGGGCAACACGGCAGACAGTCATCAAGGACTTCCGAAAAGGCGCTGACAAGATCCAGGAGCCAGATCGGAGCTTTCTGCATCGATACATGACCTTGACGAAATGCGACTTGTTCTTCGCCGACAAGGCCATTCTGATTGAAGGTCCGACCGAACGCCTCTTGATGCCACGCATCTTTCAGCTTATTGACGAGGTGCTAGACGAATCCAAGAAGCTCTCGCAGCAATACGTATCGACGGTGGAGGTCGACGGAGCGAATGCAAAGATTTTCTCGCCGCTACTCGATTTTCTCGAGTTGAGGGCACTGGTCATCACCGATCTGGACGCCGTAAAGATGGGCGACAACGGTCGCTACGTGAAGTGTCCCCACTCGCAGGGCGAGCGGTCATTGAACACGACGCTTCGGGATTGGTTCAAGATTAAAGACGGTGTGGCACTTACCCTCGACGTTCTGGAAGCAAAGACGTCAGAAGAGAAAGTGCAGGGCTATCGACGGGTCGCTTACCAGATTCACGAAGATGGATCGAAATTCTGCGCCCGCACATTTGAAGACGCTTTTATCCTCGCCAACCCCACGCTGTTTGCGTTGAAGGATGGTGACCATTGGGGCGACCTTGCGTTCGGCATTGCCGCAGACATGGGTAAAGTCGAGACTGCGTTGAAGTATGGTCTGTCCGAAGACGCATGGAACGTGCCTGCGTACATACATGAAGGCTTGCTTTGGCTGGCGGATTCCGCACCGCTGCCGCCTGCCTACCCACCAGCAGATGGAGGTGTAGCCCATGGCGCATGAAACATTAACTCCTGCGGTTGAAGCCGCGCAGAAGGCGCAGGAGCGCGTCAATCACTGCATTGATCGGCATCAGTGCTTCCGCCTCGAGGCAGGCGCAGGAGCCGGGAAGACATATTCCCTCGTCCAAGCCCTTCGGCGGCTAATCGCTGAGCGCGGCCCAGATTATTTGCGCCGCGGCAGGAAGATCGCGTGCATCACTTACACGAACGGCGCAAAGCGCGAGATTTCACAAGAGATTGACGAGCACCCGGCTGTGCTGGTTGACACCATTCATGCCTTCTGCTGGGGATGCATGGGCCAGTTTCAATCCGTTCTCAGAACGGAAGTGGCTAAGCTGCAACGGCACGCGGAGAAAATCGCGGAAGCGGATGGCGTCGGCAACCGACGTATTGAGTACGACCTCGGGTATTTCGGCATTCAGGATGACCGGATCACGCTCCATCACGACGACATCCCGGAGCTCATGGCCCGCTTCCTCGCGATGCCGAAGTTCCAGCAGATATTCACGGGTTCTTATCCGGTTCTGTTCATTGACGAATACCAGGACACCAATGACGAGTTCATGGGTGCGTTGGCAACGCACTTTCTAGAGCCAAAGAAGGGGCCTCTGATCGGCCTGTTCGGCGATCATTGGCAGACCATTTACCGGGACGATTTCGACCTGGCTGCACTGCCCAACGTCGAGGGCATTGATAAGGGCTCGAATTTTCGCTCTGTTCCTGCAGTGGTAGATATGCTCAATCGCCTCCGGTCTGCTTTGCCTCAGGTGGTTGACGATGAGACAGCGCAGGGTGAGGCGCGCGTGTTCCATGCTAACAGCTACACAGGGGAGCGGACTGACACCGCACACTCGAAGCTGGACACACCGCCAGATGTGACGCGCGCCTACGTCGCCACGCTTCGCAACAAACTTCAGGATGAGGGTTGGGACTTCTCCCCGGGGAGGACGAAAGTTTTGATGCTGACGCACGCTGCCCTCGCGGCCGAGCAAGGCTATCCCTCAATTGTTGAAATCTTCAAGTCCCACCAAGACGCCATTTCCAAGCTCGATGACGCGACCCTGGAATTTCTTGGCAGAGTCGTAGAGCCCACGTGCGCAGCGTACAAGGCGAAACAGTACGGGCGAATGTTCGACGTACTTGGGCGGGCGGGAACCCTGCAAAAGCCTTCAGAGAAGCAGGCGTGGGCAGATGACATGAAATCCCTCGATGCTTTGCGCGAAAGTGGCACTGTGGGGGAGGTGCTGGACCTTCTGAAGAAGACGCGCCGGCCGCGCTTGCCTGACAAAGTGACGCGTCGTGAGGACGAAATGGCAGCGTTTGATCCTGCAGCCGGAGCGCCAGAGAAGCCTTCTGTTAGCCGCCATCGAAGCTTGCGTAACGTGAAGTATCAGGAGATCGTGAACCTCGTTCGCTTTGTCGATGGCTTCACGCCCTTCGCCACTCAGCATAGTGTCAAGGGCGCAGAATTTGAGAACGTCCTCGTCGTCTTCGGCGGCGGTTGGAACCATTACAACTGGCCGCGCATGCTTGAATACATGGCTCCCGGTGCGAAACCGACGCCAGGTCATCAAAAAGGATTCAACCGCGCCAGGAATCTCTTCTACGTCAGTGTCTCGCGGCCAAAGCGCCGGCTAGCAGTCCTTTTTACACAGACGATGAGCGAAAAGGCGTTGGGGGTGCTCAACACGTTGTTCGACAACAAGGTGGCCGCGGTCGACTTACCCTGACTATCGCTCTATGCGACTCTTTTGCGCGGTGGCGTCCAGCGGCGCAGCAAAATGTGGCCGACGCAGTCAGTGTTCCCCTTAGTCTCGTCCGTCGTTGGATGGCAAGGTCTGAGCTACCTGGGGCGCAAGCGAAGTTGGGCGGCCATGCATGCACGTTGGGGGGGGCAGATTTGGTCTGCGGCGGACATGCTGACGACTCGTATGCAATTCAATGCTAGGTGCACGGTATGCGCTGGTATTGTGTCTTTGCATTGGCGTCGCGTGGCTATTCCAATGATCGTCGCCCCTTTGACGGGAGGTCGGACTATTAATGAGCCCCGCCTCACAGGAACTACCAATTGAATCGAGAGGGAGGAGGAAAAGGATGGCCCTGAGCGACTATCTGAAAGGCCCAACACACCTGCGTCGGGCGCAGGAGTTGGAGAGGCAGTTGACTGATCTTCAGGACCGGTACGTACAGGTGGAAGCGCTAGCCAGGCAGTACGGCGCCATGGATGCGCTCGAGATCCAGGATCAGATGGAACAAGAAAACGCCAAACTCGCAGCAGTGCGCCAAGCTGTCGAGGGCGCGCAGCAAAACGTAGCAGCACTATCCCAGCAGATTTCCGAACTGCGTGGGCAGGTCCTAGTATTGGAAGAGACGCTCCTTCTCGAAACTTTTGCGCTTTACGAGCCGAAGTTCAAGCTCAATACGAGTCAGGAGTATAAGTCCCAGCTCGACAGAGTTCGCGAGCGTCAGAAGGCAATGATCAAGAATGGGCAGGCCGCTACCGGTAACACGGAATGGCACGTGAATGGAAGCAAAGTGGAGGGTCGCAAGCTCGTCAACGACACGATTAAGCTGGTGATTCGCTCGTTCAACAATGAGGCGGATTATTGCGTGGACAATGTCAAGTTTGACAACGTTGAACTCGGCGAGAAGCGTATCCACAAGTCCTTCGAGGCATGCAATCGCCTAGGCCGGGTGATGTCCGTGCGCCTGTCGGATCAATACCTAAGTCTCAAGCTCGATGAACTGCACCTTGCGCACGAGTTCCAGATCAAGAAGCAAGAAGAGAAGGAAGAAGCTAAACGGGTACGAGAGGAGTTGCGGGAGCAGCAAAAGCTTGAGCAGGAGATTCGCGCTGCGCGGGAGAAGATAGCCAAAGAGCGTAAACACTTTGCTGCCGCTCTACGGGATCTCCAAGCGCGACTGGAGAAGGCCACGACTGAGGAGGAGCGCGTGCCGCTCCTGGCAAAGATTGCGGAACTGGAGGAAAGTAAGGCCGGGCTGGACAATGAAGAGAAACTCATTGACTACCGCGAGCAAAATGCCAAGGCCGGCTATGTGTACGTGATCTCGAATGTTGGTGCGTTTGGCGAGGGGGTATATAAAATCGGCATGACGCGCCGCCTCGAGCCGATGGACCGCGTAGACGAGCTTGGGGATGCGTCAGTTCCGTTTTGGTTCGATCTGCATGCGATGGTCTTCTCCGAGAACGCACCCGCATTGGAGGGCAAGTTGCATGAGCGCTTTGCCGCCGGCCGACTCAATAAGATCAATGGACGCAAAGAGTTCTTCCGTGCGGATATTGCCGAGATCGAGTCCGTCATTCGGGCAAACTATGACGCGGCCGTCGAATTTACCCGTGAAGCGCCAGCGGAACAGTATCGCGAAAGTCTTCGAATGGTAATGCCTACCGTCGCCATTCAACAATCTGAGCGAGTTGCGGCAAGGAGATAGGCGGTCTCGATGGTGGCGTGCCGGCGAGTGCGGTTATGGCGGGGCGCGAAAGATCCGCAGCCTTCATCATCATGAGTTTATTGCTTGGGATCTCTGTACATCGTTTGAATAGGACATCGATGGAGCCTGCAGCGGTGCAGGCCGAGATCGAACGCATGCTAGCCCAGTGGTTTTTTTTACGCGGTAATTGAATTGCACCTTCCTCCAAAGTGGGAGAATGTCGATGTGTCGATGTGTCGATGTGTCGATGTGTCGATGTGTCGATGTGTCGATGTGTCGATGTGTCGATGTGTCGATGTGTCGATGTGAGGGTGACCTTCATTTTTTCTACCGTTAGACTACTCCAGAGTGGTGGAAGATGGATCGCGGTGCGTGGGAAAGTGTGTTGCTCGTCAAACGAAAATCAAAAATTCCGCATAGGACTTCACGTGGATTCCATTAACCAATTCGTCCAAAGCCCTCTGTTTTCCAAAATTGCGACGCCAGTTTGCGCTCTCATAATGATTCTGCTTTTCTGGTGGAGGGCCGGATCGATTCACAGTGTTTTCGATAGAATCTGGCGCCTAACTGCAGGAAAGACAGACGCGGAAGATCCGACGCTAAAAGCTTTTTTCCAGAGAAACCGGGAGCTCGAAAAGTTTCGGTTTGTATATCGATTGAACGCACAATCTATCGATCAAATCAAGCGATTGGATCGCTGGCTCCAGGAAAATTCCGTGGATATCTCCCGACTGCAAAGCATAAGGAGATGGGTCGATCTCGGAAAAGACGACCTTCTTTCAAAACCCCCGACGGGTTACATCTGGGCCAAAGGTATCACTTTCCTTTCCGCTATGTTGCTGTTTTGGGGTATCAGTATACTCAATCCAAGTCATAATGCATATTTGCAGATGCGTGAGTCTGGGATATGGTTTAGGACGGATTTTAGGGAATTCCAGGCACCCCTCGGTGCGTGGAAATTCTCGGCAGAAGACTGCAAGGATTCGCAGGACGATATATTAATGAAGACAGAATTTAATAAGCACGAAGTATCTGTGATATGCGATGGTATCGCAGATGGCTCGTTGAAAAAATTCGTCACGGAAAGTTTGAAAACGCAGACATGGCTTGCCGCCATATTTGCGGCGATTTTAATGCTGACGGGAATATCCAACGTATTGGCCCTCAAATCCGCGGCGGATGCGCGTGAGCTCATAGTTCGACTCAACAAAAAAGCCCAGGCTTTGAATATGGTAAGAAACGATGAACAGGCTGACGCCGGAACGGATGCGCATGGTAGCGTAGCGCTGGAGTCGACAACGGCATAGCCGCTTTCGCTTTCGTCTGATCCAAAGCTCCGGGAGCTAGCTATGTTGGCTGAAGTTCTGCACCCAGTGCGTCAACAGCGCTTCGCTCCTGGCGGCGAGCCTTAGCGCGATGAAAGAGAGGTCTGATCGTCGCTGCCACAGCTTGGATCACCGGGAGCGAAGGTCACTCTGTAGTTCGAAACACAATTCCGACCTACGCACCGCATTTAACATTGCGAACGGGGCCGCGGACAGACGCACGACGCATCGCGAGAAAATGGAGCTCCGACGATCGTGGTTGGCTACAAGGTCTCGGTCAAGTCCGCCGTCTTTCTTTGGACGGAACCTGCCGCTCAGGACGAACTGACCGAAACGGCCGCCCCGGTACCACCGCTTTACGCCCCAGCTCCGGAAGCTGCACCTGAAGAGACACGGGCCCCAAAGCGCGGTCGGAAGCCGAAAACCCTGGCCGAAGTTGCTGCTCCGGAAGTTACGACTCAAAAGACCCCAGCCGGGAAACGTGGTCCGAAGCCGAAAGCGGTCATCGAAACTGCCAATCCGGAAGCTGCGCCGGCAGAGAGGCGGACCCCGAAGCGCGGTCGGCACCCGAAAATCCTAGCCGAGGTCGCCGCGCCGGAAGTCACAATTCAAGAGACCCGAACCCGAAAGCGCGGGCCGAAGCAAATAACACTGTCTGGAGTGGAGGCTGCTCCGGAAGCGCCGACTCAGAAGACGCAAACTCGTAAGCCGCGGCAGGAGCAAAAAGCGTCTAATGCAACCCAAAACCCGTCCAAAACCTCATTGCTCGCTCAACTGGCATCGGTTAATGCGCAACTTGAGCGGTTGCGTACCACCAAAATGCCAAAGGTCGTGGAGGAGATTCAGCAGTTGATGCGGGAGTACGACCTCAGCATTGAGGACATTGAGGGCGAGCCCAGTGTTGAGCCCGCCGCCCGCGCGGTTCCAACCAAGACGAAGGCCGCGCCGCCTCCGCGGTACCGCAACCCCAAGACGGGCCAGACCTGGTCCGGGCGCGGCAGGGCTCCCGCGTGGATTGGAAAGTAGCGCGAGCGATTCCTAATCGATCGCTTGTACTGAGCGTCAGGTTGGCGGGCCCAGCCTGTCCGCCCCCAACTTTGACTAGTGAACTTGGCAGGCCAGAAGTTCGGAGGTCACTGCGCAGGAAGCCTAAGGGGAAGAGGCGGGCAACGAGGCCGCGACGACAGCGATGACAGCAAAAACGTGGCGCGCGGATGCGGGCAAGGGCGCCGTGGCCATATAGGGTCAATTAACGAGGGCTCTGGCTGAGGAAGTTGGCTTACTCGATTCATCTCAAGGCAGGACGCTGGACATTCCCTTCTCTCTTCGAAAGCGGCCAAGTCGAGTCAGGGCCGTAAAGTGTCGGTTAAGTGCTTTATTGATCATGTTAATGAAGTTGTCCGCTGGCATGCCCTCTATCTCGGTGCCCGTCGAATCGCGACGGACGCCTGACATTTGTATGAGAATCTTGCGAAAGATGAGAGAGTTGAGTAAAATGTGCCGTATGACCATCTGACCGCACGTCCTTCGACATGTGTAGCTATTCCAATGTGGCGGACTTGGCGCGCCGCATGCGCATCGCGCCCGAAGTGCTCCTGACCCGATTCCGCGAGGCTGGCGTTACGAAAACCAACGTTCAATCGCCCGTCTACGATCAGGACGTTGCCGCTCTAAGTGCTCACTATCGTGAACTGCTGGGAGCCCGTGCGATCGAGATCGTTGAAGGCGTGCGCAAAGAGTCTCGCAAAGCGCCAGGCAATTGCGGTGTACTGCGATATATGCCTTCGGGGGATGCGGTCACGAATATCCGTCTTGCGGTAACGGACCGGTACCGGAAAGCATGTGAGCGGCTTATTTCGTTTGGCCAATTGCCGTCCGGTTCCCGCAGTCTTTTCTTTCTAGACCTGTTGCAAAACCGCGCTCCTGCGGAGATGCGCTCGCTTGCGAGCAGCATCCTGCGTACGGGACTGCGTGTATCCGAGGTAGATGTAAGCCAGGCCGATCGTTTCCAGCAACAAGTGGCCAGCGTAAGGACATCGCATGCTGACGACGTGCAATCCTGCAATATGGCTGACCGAGCGGGCACCATACACCCGGCGTTTGCTCCCCCAGCTGCTGTGATCTGAAGGAGTTCGATATGACACTGCACACCCTCGTACCTGCCTCCACGGCAAATCGAACCAAACTGGTGGAGCAATTGGTCCACGACATCGACGAACAATTGGAACCTACCATCGATGCGAGCGAGCGCGCTCGAGTGATGGCCATTGTGCGTCAGTGCTTGACCGCAACGCTTGGCCAATCAGATGCCGCTACGGCAGGGTCCGACGAGCGTCTCACGGTGTCATATCTGAAGCCCTCGGAGGTTATTGCGCAGCGCCTCGTAGACATGTCCCAGGCGACGCTCTACCGAGCGGTGGAGGACGCACGCTTTTACTGCGTCACCCCGCGAGGCAAGGCGATCGGCCGCGTGTTTCCGGCCTGGCAATTTTCGGCGCCCGTATTGGAGCTTTTGGCTCCCGTCCTGCGCCAGATGAAAGACCTTCCGAGCAGTGAAATCCACGCGTTCTGGGTCACCCCGGTCGACGCGTTCGATGACCTGACGCCCGCTGAGATGCTGGCGGGCAGGGCATTCGAATCGCGCGCCGAGATCTCTGCCTCGCAGCGAAGCCACCTCTCACGCACGGCCAACGAGCGGCAGGCTCGCGTGATCGCGCAATTGGCAGGGCTACCCTCGCGTAGTTCAGATGTAATCAGTTGATGACGAGCCAAAATTTCACGGCACCCCATGACATCGCTGTAACTCTGCCTCCTGCGGAGCTTTTGTGCGAGGCGCTGAGTTCCTCGCAAGCCGTTCTGCCCGCCGGCACTCAGATTTTTCGGGCCGTCCGGCATCCTGCTGCCGTCATCCCACCGTATGTCGAGCGGACTTATCGGTTTGGTCCGCCTGCGGAGTTCGCGGGTCCTGATGGCCGCTTTTCGACGTATTGGATGTACGCAGCCCACGACCTGAACACGGCTCTTTGGGAGTCTGCGTTCTGCACCAATGACATCACACAGCCTGGAACCTTTTATATCCCGGCGGCTGTTGCACAGACAGGATTGGTGGCAATTTTCACCCTGAAAGCAGATTTCAACGTGCTCGATCTCGATAGCACCGTTCTGAGCAAGCTCGGAATCTACGATCAGATCCACGGCGAACACGCCTGGTGTCAGTGGTTTGGCTTGCGGATGCTTGAGGTCCTTGCGGACTATCCATCAAGCACCTCGCCAGTCGGCTTCCGCTACCCATCACGTAAGCACAAAAGTTCTTTGGCCTTGGCGGTCCAGTCCAGTTCGCTGGAGACATGGCGCCGCCAGGTCGATATTGATGTGCTTCGGTTTGCAGAGATGCCAGAGTTCGAAGCGCTGCGCGCGGACCCCAACTATGCCGAGCCGTTCGCTGGAGGATTCGGCATGTAAGGGTGTCAATCTAACCCATCGGGCATTGCGGATGAGCCTTTTGATCCGCGAGTGCATGGGGCTGCCGTCACGCATCTACAGCCGGGACGGCGCCTCCAGCCGGCTACGCAGCGCCAGAGGCGGCAGTTCGGCTAGCTCCGATCTCTCTTGATAAGCCGGACGTCATCGGCCCTTACCGGCAAACACAGTGGATGACTGTTGAGAGTGCGAAAAATTGAAGTTTAGGGGCCGTGACGCTATGCCTCACAGCCCCAAACAGTTTTATCTGAAGAAGAAGAGCCTGTCTGATGGCGGAGCCGACCCCAGAGGCTGACCAGTGGCCAGCCTCGTTTAGCTGAAGCCTGCGTTCAGGTTTGCGCCATCAGCGACAATGCGATGCGAGTCCCAACAGCGCACGGGCCTGTGCGGGGGTTGCAACGGGGCGGTCAAACTCCGCGCACAAGTCAACGACCTGCTTGACCAGGGCAGCATTGGATGGGGCAAGCGTGTCTTTGTCCAGGCGGACGTTGTCCTCGAGCCCAGTGCGGCAGTGCCCACCAAGTTCAAGCGACCAGCGCGCCATCGTGAGTTGGTCGCGTCCGATACCGGCTCCAGTCCAGGTCGCGTCAGGTGCCAGACGGCGCAAGGTGTGTCCGTAGAACTCAAACACTTCGCGATCGACAGGCATGGCGTTCTTGATGCCCATGACAAACTGCATGTGCAGCGGGTCGACGATTTTGCCGGCCTTCTGCATGGCGACCGCCTGGAAGATCATCGACAGGTCGAACGCCTCAACTTCTGGCTTGATGCTATAGGTCTTCATTTCTTCGGCAAGCCAGTCGACGAGGTCGGGTGGGTTGTCGTAAACGCGCGTGGGGAAGTTAACCGAACCGGTTGCGAGCGAAGCCATATCGGGTCGCAGTGACAGCATGCCGCCTCGCTCGCGCCCTGCGCCTGAGCGACCACCGGTGGACACCTGGGTGATTATTCCCGGTGCGTGCTTCTGAATCCCCTCGAGAACCAATGCAAATCGATCTGTATTCGATGTGGGGGTCTCGTCATCGTTGCGCACATGCAGGTGCACAAGAGTGGCGCCAGCTTCAAAAGCTTCCTGCGTGGATTCCACTTGTTCGTTCACGGTAGGCACGATGTCATTTCACATCCGACGGACCTCGACCAGTTTGCCCTGGTGCTCGAGGAAGCGATTCGGACAATGCAGGATCGTTGGCGTGTGAAACGGGTTCACTTTTTTGTGGGTGCTCCCGCCAGTGCATGTTTCCGGATTGGTCAGAAGCTCCAGGCTCGGCATCATGCGGTCTACATTTGCTACGAGTCGGGCATGGGGAGCGGTACGGCCTTTGTTCCTACCATCGCCATCTCCAATGCCAAAGTTGAAGAGCTTCAGACTGGGCAAAGTATTGCGCTGGCGTGAGCGTGATGCACACGTAAAACGCTATACAACCTTGCCGTAGAAGGATTCCGTGGGTAGGTAGTCTGGCAGGTGAGGGCAGCGGTCACCTGCTTGCATCAGCCAAGAATTAATCCAGAGGTACCAAACCATCAACGAGTTGGGGCCGCAATCGGCCACGAAGGCAGGTGGTACGAATGCGGACAAATCCGGGCCATGAATTTTGTGTAGGTTAGCCCGATAGGGCTAGTGGGTTGTCCAAGTGTTTGTAGCTCGAGGAACGAACCACCGGACACGAACAGCTTATCTGGGACGATGACAAAATCTGGTTGTTCCGTGCGAGGGAGACCGTACAGCGCATCGAGAAGATTCTTCTTGAAGGTGGCGGGCTCCGCGCAGTCAAACGCCCAGATAACGAACAAGGAATCCTGGATACGCTGACCCCTGCCGCAATCGAAGTAGCTTCTACGTAGGCTTTTGAAACGTCGGCCCTTCGCGATCGCATCGCGGAGCTCCGAGGGGCCGAGCGTCGTTTTGACCTCAATGAGAGCAAATACGCTCTCCACGGTCCATAGCTGATTGGCGGAGGACCCATAGAGTGGAGCGTTGTTCAGGGAATCGACGACCAGCAAGTCAGCCTGGTTTGAGAAGACATTGTCGCGGGATACTACGAGTCCGGAACTGACGCCAAAGCGCTTGGGCAGATGCTCGGACGGGAACTGCTTGACGACATCCTCTCTGTTTTCTCCTGCAGATAGGCGATGCGTAGCAAAATCGCGTCGTATCGAGGTCGATTTGCGTCGCATCTCGTTTGCGACATCTGCCAAGTAGTCGGGAATTACCATAGCGACTGAATAGCTGAACGAAGGATAGACTTTACACCGGACAGGTCGACTAGCTTGCGAGTCGCTGTTTTAGACGTCAATAGCAAGGCGCAACGTAGTATCCCGGACGTTGTATCTTACTCAGTCAGACCTTGTGAGGGCTTAGCAGGCAAACTCATGAACTTCGTCATGACGGCTCCAACCGTTGGGTCCTGCAGGAGAACGGCTAGTGCCCGTTCCAAGCCTTGACGATCTGAACAATGCATTTCGTCCCCGAACAATGCATTTCGTCCCCGGCAAGAGAAATCGTGCAAGGGTATCTGATTGACTACGACTACGACTACGACTACGACTACGACTACGACTACGACTACGACTACGACTACGACTACGACTACGACGAAGACCTCCTCGTGTCGGCGCCAGATGGGCGCGCCGAGGGCTCGCGATGACGTACTGGTGCTAACGCATCTTGGGCATCACGCAAATGCCCCGTCCAAGGTTTCCTTGAATTGAGCTGCTTCGTGTCTCACTCTTTGGTCCATACGGTCGAACACGTTCCGAAGCTCAACCTGGTATGAGGTCTCTGTCGGAAGGTCTACGCCAAGGATCACGGCGGTCCTAAACGAGGATGCGACGTCAAGCAGTTCATGATTGCCCTCCAGCCTGTTGTGACCGCGAATCACAACTTCCATTAGATAGGTCTTGAACGATGCTGTGATCTTTTCACTTGGAATGATATCTTGCAATATTGCAGCCAGCACCTTGGTGGCTTCTTTGGAAATGAAGTGCCGGTCAAAGCCATCGGCGCTGCGCGTGGCCTCGGGGACCTCAGCGTCATCAATGCGCGCACATTGTTCAGCCCAATCGGTGGCGACGCTGACCAAGCGGTAGAGAAGATAGTGAAATGGCGTCGGCCACTCTTGGTAAGCGTCTGCGTCCGGCGACGCTGGCATCTGGTTGAGGATCTTTTCTGCGAAGTGCCTGAAATAGTGCAGCCACATATGGTCTTGCAGGCCCTGATGGATGCCCTCGTGGACCATGATCTCAAAGAGCGTTATTCCAGAATTGATCGGGCAGCGAAATCTCCCCCCGTCATAGTAGGAACCTAATGTTTCGTTGAGCTTCTCGGCCAGCTTGCGGTCTTCATCCAGACGCCGGCACACCGCTTCGCCAATGGCCTTATCGAGACCACTTTTTACCACCGCACCCGCATCGGAAAAAAAGAAATGGAGCAGTCGATTGTTCTTCGGTAGATACAAGCGATTTCCACCATTTAGATTCTGATTGTTCTTCAACTCCACATAAAGACGGCTACCCGGCGCGTCAAGCAAAGCATCCATGTAGTTGTCAATGAAGTCAGAGCGTATCGCCTCGTCAGCTTCAAGGAGCTTGAGGCAGAAGTGTGGATGGGCCACGGCCAGATGGGCGGTAAGCTCAGGAGATGTGACCAGATTCATGAGAACTTCGCGCGCCTGCTTGCTGGCGTCGTCACGCGCTAAGATCCAGGACTCCAGAGATTGCAACGCGTTACTCGAGCGCTGGAGCCAAGCCGGCCTTGCGCGGGTTGCTTCCCCGCGACGCAGGAGTGCAGCCATGTCGATGGTGGGTGGGTCGAGACGGTCGGCCCACCCAGCAATTAGCGACCGCTGCTTGGTCAGGAGAATCAGCTTTGGCAACTGCGGTTCGACCAGCAGCACCAGATCGTCATAGCGTTTGGTGAGGTGCAGGGTCTCAATCAATTCGCGAAAGACGCGAATTCTTCCCCGGACCAGCAGGGGAGATCTAGTCCGCCAGAAGAAGTAGAAGACGACGGAGAGAAGGAGCAGGTAAACCGCGTTCGAACTATCGAGTCCCCATTTCCATGGCCCAAGACTGTAGTACAGCCCGAGCCTTTCCAGGGCTGGAGCAAATACCAAGTAGTGGATGAGGAGAAAGACGATGCCACCGATCAGCCAATCCCACCAGGCCATGCAAAAGCGGAGGCGAAGCCTGCTAGTAGGGGAGACCAGTGCCCAGACCGCGGCGATAACGCCCAATATGGTCAGCAAGCTGGTGGTGTCAATTTGGGCAGGAGCGGTCATAGCGCGGTCTATCTCATCCTTCCGTGTATTGGCGCAGTTGGGGATAGAGCTGGAATCATGTGCCGGCGGGTGAGTCCGTAGGTTGAAATAACGTTCCGAACTACGCCCTGAATTTAACATAAATTGCGACCGAGAGCGCGATTGAGCGCGTCGCTGGTGTTATCGTGCGTGGATGACGGTCCACGACCAAAGCGGCCGGCGGATTGTTCACGAACTGACGTTGCCACGCTCGGCGTCATCGCGGGCATCGCGCCTCGCCCACATCACCGTTGGAACGTACGGTATATGTACGTTGCGCCTCAGCTTCGTCAACTGTGTCGGCGAATCGCTCATGCTGCTCCCAATACGTTGCACAGGCAAGCAACGGTGCAATCGGGAGCTAACGGTCGAGCGGTTCCCCAGACATCCAATACTAAGCTGAACGCTATATGCAAAGGGCACTTGCTCGCTACAGCATGGAATGGAATCAGGACGAAGGCAGCCACGGCAGCGATGACAGCCCCGAGCGGTTGGACGCAATCCGCTGGATCCAAGCGCAGATGGAGAACTACGGTCTACTGTCCACGGGATTAGGAAGCGTCTGTACGCGCAGTGACTTCATTGAAGGAAAACGAATTGGCCCCAAAGCAAGTGGTTAAACCCGTTGTCGCGAGCAATGCGACGGACGGAATTGGTCAGAAGGAGCTTCCCATCGCTGAGGCGATGCGCGATGCAGATCGCCTCAGCGATGAAGCCAGTGATGCATGCGTCGGTAGTGGAAGCGTTGACTCTCAGGCCCAACGCTTGACCTCACCCGCACAAGAGAGCGTGTATCAAGCAGGGACGGCAAGTAGCCGCTCCATTTCTGCTTGGGCTTCTTTTTCGAAGGCGCTCTTCAGTGCCACCAGCTCCTTGTAATGCTTGCCATATTCATCCCGAGCGTCCTCCATCAGCTTTCGGTGGTCGTCGATTCTCATCTCCTGCTCGGCGACGCGAACTTGATAGGCGATTGGACTGGCCCATGCCGCCATCTCGTGCACCTTATGAAGATACCGTAGCACCGGCAGTTGTAGGTTAGGGAAGTAGAGTTGTGAGATCGCGGACGCCGAGTCTATTTGCTTGGAGTCAAAACTCTGCGGCTTTCCAATTGTCGACTCTCGACAGAAGAGGTCTATCGTCTGGTTGCAGGCAGAGATACTGGCAACGAGCTCTTCTAGCTTTACTCGTCTCAACAAGTTCAACTCCCGGGACTTCCACTCCCTATGACCGATCTCCGCTTTTATGTCTTCCGTAAGGCGTGTGGTCTGCTGGAGTTGCCGCTTCAGCTCGTCGAAATCGTCCCGCGTCGCCAGGTTCTCGGCCCGGCGTTTGATGTAGGCCCCCGCGAACGCAGCGAGGAATGAAGTCATCAAGAACATCAACCAATACAGCCAGTTCTCCGCGATCTTGCGCGAGACGATCTCGGTGACGAAAGCCTGCGTGGTGGAGTCCATGCTAAAAGAGCCACTCGTTGTAATCGAGATTAGGGAATACTGCTGTCAGCGATGCCAGCGCAATGGCTCTGCCAACACTGGTCAATCCATAATTACCCAGTCGGAGGTTGTTGTGTCTTTCTATCAAGATTACGAATTTCGGGGATCGCATTCCGAGCACGCCCTTAAAATCTTTTGTCTCCTTTATTCCAAGATGAGAATTTTGTCCGTGGAGATGCTCAAAGATATCAAACGCAAACGCTCCACCACTCACCTCTAGGGCACCCGTGTATCTTATGTGGCTGATCTGAACAGGGGATATATCATTGATTGAAGCGTCCAAAAAATCGTCTGTAGCGTGCGCCAATCCCTCGTAGCCAGCGAAGATATGGCTATTCTTCGAGGTTTGAAAATGTCTCACCACAAGGATGAGAACGAGAAGTTTTATTTGAACAGCGGTCAATCGTGGCACGACCTGTACGGCTTCGGAAACCACCATATCCTTGAACTTCGACGGATCTACAGCCACTCGCTCAGCGATCAACGCACAAAGAACGTCCGGGTTCGCGTCCGCACCACGCCGAGCACTCGCCACGACAGCATCGTTGATGGCAGCCTGAACATCGGGCTCCCTAAATCGAGTAGCATCGATTCGGTCCACCACCTGTGCCAAGCGTCGTTCGAAAGTAGACAGCAGAGTCTGAACGCGTTCCTCCGCTACGACTTTCGCTTCTTCCCGCAGTTTTGGAAAGTTGTCTCGAAGAAAAAGATGCACTAGCTCTTTCACCTCTGAGAACGACATTCCCACGTAGATATCGCGCCCCGCCTGAACGGCAAGCGCATTCTCGCCAGCGATCTGTTTTTGATTGCCGCTCAACATGTATCCTCACTTTATCCAGATGCTGTAGTCGAGGGGGCCAAGATGTCGCGAGAGGTTTGCTATCGCAATAGCTTGTCCGACGCTAGTTAGAGTCAATGAGAATCCGTTTGAAGCATTGAAGGCATCTAGTAAGCGACCCCAAGTGGGAGCGTTGGCATGCACATCCTTTCGAAAGAGCTCTAGATCCGTGTATCCAAGATGCTTGTAAGTTTGCTTCATCACTCCGTCGTAGATATCTCCGCCGCCAAACTGGTTGTGGCTTCCGGTGCCCGCGTACGCGAGGTGCATTCGTTGCGACGATGAAAGGTCGAATCCCTGGCCGCAAGCCATGAACGCGCGCTGCATATGCGGCTCTAGTTCGGCCACCGTATTCACCCCCGTAATCCCCATTGCGGTCGCAAACATGACCAGGGATAGGTAGCTAATCTGTGCGGCGGTTAAGCGCCCCACTATGACAACAGCTTCACTGAGGACGATGTCCTTGTATTCACTTGCGTCAGACGAGATTCGCTCCGCAATCAGAGCACTGAGCAAACCGGGGTGGGCATCGTCGCCCCTTCTTGCACTGGCCTGAACCGCATCATTTATCGTCGCCTGAACATCAGGATCGGCGAGCTTGGCTGCTTCGATACGTGGCGCTGCCGCAGCCAGCGCATTCTTCAGTTCTTCGCCCAGTCTGTTGACGTGCTCCTCAGCAACCTTCTTCGCCTCCTCTCTTAGGCGAGGAAAGTTGTACTCCATGAACAAGCGGACCATCTGATCGACGTGTTCCGGAGACGCACCCGCAATATTGATATCGCCTTGCGCTTGCATAGCAACGCCGCCGGCTGCGACGCTCTGGTTTTGCTTCTCTCCGAACATCGCCGCCTCACTTTCTTATGGTGATGTTGCCGCCAGCTTGGATGCCCTTGCCACCCTTCCCCACCTTTTGAGACATGGTCGATGGTGGATTCCCCCGGCTCGAAACGAACTCCGCAATCAAGGCTCCCAGCGCTACTACAGCGGCGATCACAGAGTCATATCCCGGTTTATTAACCGCCCAAACAACACTTGCCACGAGGGCCGCGAAAAGCACCAATCTCAAAAGCAACCTCATTTCTTAGTGACCCCATCTGTTTGTTGTTGAACGCGAAGATTCTACGGAATCTCTCTAAAAAAACAACGCCACGCTAGGGGGTGTTGCGTCGCCTAGTCGAAACGGTCCGCTGCCACTTAGTGCAGAGAAATGGTTTCCGGTCGCTTCATCGCTTGCGAGCCAAAGTCAAGATCATCGTCGCATTGGACCGGCTTCTTGAGCGCCGAGAGATCTTTTGCTGAGAGCATCCGGAGAACGCGCTGACGCTCGACGTCATCGGCGATGTCATATCGACGGAATAAACAGGATAGTGAAATGCGCTTCCGAGCGTACAACGTTCGGAACGTTGCGCCCAAATCTTGGCGGCGAACTGGAATGACCGCTCCTGGCCGCCTTGAGCCGGAGGAACGAATGCTCACTTGATGGTGGAGCGATCAGGGAGGGTCGACAGCGGGGGGGGGCAAGACGAATCATGATTCCGATCTACGCACCGCATTTAACATAATTTGCGGCTTACCTCTTCACGGGTCAGGCCGACGCATGCCAAAGGAGACGGCGCGGGCGCTTCACAGCCCAGCATTGGCGGGGTCTGCAAGAGCGTGATGAAGGCCGCCTTATTGCCGGCAAGTACGTTCTGAGTTCGCACATTCGCCGTCCATCGCGGTGAGCGATTCAGATTGAAGCCGTTCAACGCAGTGCGCCGATGGATGAAACGCTGCACTCGACCCCCAATGCGTTACTGGAGGCGAAGAGTGCGGTTGCCGAGGAAGTCTTCATTTCCCGCCAGTGACTTCGCTGGCCTCTGTGCAAATAGGATGAAGGCCGGTGACTACTGGTGCCTCACAAACGCTGTCTACACGCTCTCGGTACAGATCCGTTAAACACCTGTTGGTCGCGCACTTGTTCCGCTTGGCGATCCAAGCGCGTTGCTCTTTTCTAAGGCTCAGACCATCGTCGCCTAAGTTAGACCCCATCATCATCTGATAGTTTGCCGTAAGGGCGTCATCAAGTTTGCTCAGTTGTGCGTCTGCGCAGATTTCTTTCTCGACGAAGGTGCCGGCTTTTCTGCAATCGAAGGATGCCGCATGTGTTACGGACGAAAGTCCAAGAAGGACAGTGGCCGACAGGAGACGAAGTTTCATAGGGAGATCAGTAGACTTGAAAAAGCCCGCGAGGGCGGGCTTGGGTCGGGTCATCGCCGTGGCTGGTTGAACGAGGAGGAACTTACTGCCTCGCACTGTAGATCGCGTTAGCGACGAGCACAAATACCAGGAACAGGATGCCGCTGGTGACGATATAGCTGGTCTGGGACAGACCCAGCGTGGCAAAGGCAAGGTTCAATGCAACGGCCATCACAAAGAACAGCGTGCCGACCACGCGGATGTTCACCCCCGATCGGCCGTTCTCAAACGTGACCCCGAAGGCGGCGCCGAGTGTCGATGCCATGAACACGAAGCTGCCTACGCCAATGGTGAGCTTCATCGTGTTGGCATCAAAGGCAGTGATGCCGTAGGTAAGCAGCGCGCCAACCACGATGGCAACCAGTATGTTGACAGGATGAATTCTCACGGCTTCTCTCCGGGATGGAAGGGTGGCGGCGCAAGGGCGACCAGCCGCAGCACGTCGGGCACATTTTCGGCTGTTTGCCAGACTGGCATGCCTGGCCGCCAGACATAGGTATCTTTGGCGAGCTTGCCGTCGGCGATCAGCCGTGCCACCTCCTGTTCGCTGAAGGGGCCTGCCTGCTTGCCGTCAAGTACGACGTGGTAGGCATGCGTCGGCCGCGCGGGTATGGGCGTCTGGGTACCAGGTACATGGGTATTCTGCAGCGCGTGATTCATCGCGCCGACCATCTGCTGGGCCACGGCCATGCCGAGGCCGAATTCCACCAGCCGATCAATCGAATAGAAATTGTCTTGCGTCATCGAATGTCTCCTGAGGTGCCCGGTTATCCGTGCGCCGCTGGCGGCGGAGGCGGGGGTGGAGGCGGTTGGAACGCCGGCGCGAAGAGTGTGGCCAGGTCCGGCAGATTGGCAGCGAAGTCCCAGTTGGCCATACCGGGCTTCCAGACATAGGATTCGCGGGTCAGTTGGCCGGTCTGCGCCATCGCCTGCAACTGCTGCATGTTGTACGGGCCTGTACTCTGCCCGTTGAGACTTACGTTGTATTGCACCACCGGCAACGGTGGGGGCATCGACGTGGCTTGCTGAATGTTCTGTCCAGCCACGTTCATCATGCTGGCCATCTGCCCCCCCATTGCCCCGCCGACAGCCAGACCGGTCATGACGCCGACCGGATTAAAGCCACCACCGGTGCCCCCGCTGCCTAGGTTCATGGCGCTCATCTCGCCCAAGTTTTCGGCAGCGGTACGCAGCACCCCGGCCTGCAGGTTGACCTGGTGTGCGGTCAGGTGCTGCGACTCGGTCTGCAGACGCTGGAATCGCGCGGTCTCCTCGCGCTGAATGCGCAAGGTTTCGCTGAGATTCTCGGCATTGATGGCCTGCGTGGCTTCAAGGTTGCGTAGGTTGATCGCGTTCTGCGTTTCGCGGTTGACGGTTTCAAGATCGGCCGTGATCCGGCGCAGTTCGCGGTATTCCTCGGTATCCTTGTCGACTTCGATTGTCTCGAGATCGAGGCGCACCAGGTTCACGCCGAAATCGTCGCGGAAGGCGGCAGCAACGCGGGGCGTGATCAGATCGTTGACTTCCAGCAGCTTGCGCTCAATCTGGATGGCAGGAATGCCATTGTCCGACGGTGCGTTCGCAATGATGCCCTTGACATACTTGATGACCGCGTCGCGCACGAGGCGCCGGAACGCCTCCATGTCGAAATTGACGAGCCGGTGCAACTTGATGAAGGCGCGATAGTCGGTGATGTTGAAGTTCAGCGAACCACGCGTGCCAACGCGTACCGGAAAGTCTAGGAAGCGCGGATCGAAGACATCGAAATATGGCACACCGAACGGCAGGCGGTTGTTGCCGGCGAGATTGATGAAGTACACCTCGGCTTGGAACGGCGACTTGCCGGCATACGCCAGACCAATGATGTTCGAGATGACCGGAAAGTTCGCGGTCTTGATCGTGTCGTCGAACGGCCCTTCGATGAAGTCCTGGAAGACGCCATCCGGTTGCTTGTACACGAATACCGCCACCTCGCCATCTTTGACGCGCAGGCTGCTGCCCCAGCGGATGGCGTTCTCCTTGAGCGTGCTGCCCGACTCGCCGGACGGCCGCCACTTCCAGATCAGGTACGACGGCTCATCGCAGCGGATGACGTCGAGCATGCCACCTTCGCTTTTCTTGCCAAACAGACCCATCGCTCAATTCTCCTGCGTCCTTACCATTGCTTTTCGATGGCCGCATTGCGTGCGGCGGTGGCCGAGTGTGCAGCCTTAGCCTGCTCCTTGGCGGCCTGGATGCGGGCTACCTCCGCTTCCTTGCGGAGCTCGGCCTGCTTCTCGGCGCTTGCGCGGTCAGCGGCCGCTTTCTTCTCGGCCACATCGGCATCGACACTTCGCTGGATCGTGGCCGTGGTCTGCTCACGCTTGTCATCCCACTGCTGGCGTGCCTTGCCGGTGTCGGTAGTCTTGCAGTCTGCCTCGTCGTAGTTCCAACGCAGTTGCGCAGCACCTGCCAGCGCTTCGGGATAGCGCTTGGCGGCATAGTCCGCCTGCACTGCCGCCATGGCTTTCTCCAGGCGGCCGTTTTCGGCATTGGCCTGTTGGGCGTAGCGTGCCTCACATGCCTGCACCACGGCTTTTTCCTTCTGGGACGCCACCATGGCAATCACGCCGATCACGGCGATGCCGGCAAGCAGGGCGACGAAGAGCGGATTGCGTTTTGCGCCGATCTTGACTTTGTTGGACAGCGAGCCATTCAAGCTGCGCTCGATGCGTTCGAACTCGGCCAGCGTGCCGGACTCGTTCTTGTAGGCGTACTTTGCCCGGTTCATCACCTCGGTAAATTTGACGCGCCAGTCCTCGATGTTGGGATCTGGCTTGACGCTGTCGGCGATCTTGGGCTGGATGAAATAAAGCAGTTGTTGCAGATCTTCCCGGGAGTTGGGAATCGGAAAGTCCCGGATCAGGCGCGCGCGTCGTTCCAGCACGGCCTGCTGGCGGGCCTTGCCGGTCAGCCCCTTCTCGTCGGCGTCGCGTTCGATTTCTTCCAAGCGGTCGACCAGGGCCGTGATGGACCGGTTGGCGGCCACATCGGTGAACTCGTGCCCGCACGACTCACATGAACTGACGAACGCGCCGAGCGCCGCGCCGCAACTCGGGCATTTGTTGATGCTTCCCTTCTTCTGAATGGCCGGAGCTTCTGTTACGTGATCCATGTGAGATGGTGACGACGCTGAGTAATTGGATGGGGCGGCGCGGCTCGCGCGCCGTGTCCGCACGCGGGGCGCAATGCCACCGCCGTGCGGGAGCAACCGGCTGGTGGCTTACTTGCCTAGGTCGCTGGCCAGGTTCTTGGCTTCCGACGTGTCCACGCCGTTGGCAGTCAGATACTTGACGAGGCTGGAGGTGCTCGATGCACCGCCGGCGATGACCGACGGCATTTCCTTGGCGGCATAGAGCACGGTGCCGGCGTCAAAGCCCAGCGAGGCTGGGTTCTTGGCCAGGTCCTGCAGCGAATTGACCGTCTTCTTGCTGGAGATCAAACCCTTGACGTACTCCACCATCGACTGACCGGCCTGCTTCTTCTGGGCAGCGTCGAGCTTCTCGTTGGCGGCAACCTTTGCATTGATTTCCTTGCTGGCCGATTCGTGGATCGTTACAAGCGTCTGCAGATCGTCCTTGTTGGCGGCGGCATCGCCAGCCTTCAGACCCTTCAGCAGTTCCTGCTGGGCGGCCAGTTCCGTGTAGCCGCCCAGTGCGGCGGCCAGACCAATCTCGGCATTGGTAAACGACAGCAGCGAATTGCGCGTGTTCTTCATGACTTCGGCCGCATTGATCGAGGTACCACTGCTACTGCCGCCCAGCGACGGGATCTTGGGTAGCTCGAATGCATGGGCGGCACCGCCCATGGCGAAGGCGATGGCGAAAGCCGAAACGGAAAGCTTGAGGGATTTCATCGGAGAGGTTCCTTATTGAAGTTATCGAATGCCCTTGGCATTCAGCTGGTCGACCAGGGTTCTGGCGAGATCGCGCGATGCGTCGTTCAGGGCGTTTCGGCCTGCAACACTCTGGTTGGGCCCGAGCCCGGCGTATTGCTTCGGCCCGACGGAGCCGATCTTGCGTGGCAGGCGCTGGCGGATGTCCCACAATTGGGACCGCACAGAGACAAAGACTTTCTGATTGCCGGTTACCGGATCCACGGTGGCCACTTCGGTGTCGATCGTGCCGTAGGCGAAGTAGCGGATGTCGCAGGCGCGGGCGGCATTGATCACTGCCGCGCGCGTCTGCGGCGACAGCTCGTCGGCGTCGACGAACTCGCTCTGGAATTTCTTGACCGGCACCGCGTTGCAGTTAGCCACGACGTCGTCGTAGCCGATGTACTCGATGCCGGAAGATGACAGGACGTCGCCCATGGCCGTGTCGAGATCCTGCGAGCTGGAGACGGCATAGGTGACCGCGTCTTCCTTGCGTTGCGTGCTGCCGCCAACCGTGACCTGCGCCGTAGCCGCCACGCCGCCATCTGCTGCCTGAGTGCCAGCGGCTTCTGCCTTGGCAATCCGGGTGCGTCGCGCATCGAACTGGGTGATCGACGTGGCCTTGCGTGCCATGAACAGGAACGTGAATGCCGAGTCCTGACTACGTGCCGCGCTCTGGCCGTTGGCCCCTACCGTGGTGCTTGCCACGAACTGGTTAACGGCTTCGTCATTGAAGGCCACGCGGGTGACCACGCGCACGGTGCGGGTATCGGTGTCCTTTGCTGAATCGATGACGACCGAATCAATAATGAAGCGGTCGAGATTGTCCAGCGCTTCCTTCTCGTGCTGGGCCAGCCCTTGCTGACGTGATGGATTCAGCTTGGCGACATAGTTCTTCCAGGCGTTGACCTTGGCCAGTGCCACGGCCTTGGCAGTTTCGTCGTCGGTCGGCTTTGACGACGAAAAGAACCCGCCTTCGTACTGATACGTGCCGATGCCCTTGACCTCGACTCGCTGGGCGAAGGCCGAGGCGGCAGCCGCCATCATGACGGCTCCGGCGAGGAGCTTTCTTGCAAACGCGCTCATAGCAACTTTTGGATGAGTTGGTTGGTGTTCTCGAATGCCGGTTTTGCAGCGGACTCGCGTGAAGCGTTGTCCTTGAGCCAGGCGTCGTCCACGTGGGTCATCTGCTTGCCAACCTGCTGGATCAACGACTGCAACGTCTTGTAGTACTGGTCCCAGTCAGCAAGCTGAACATCCGCCTGCTTGGGACGCGTGATGATTGCCGTGTCGTAGACACCCTCGTTCAGGATGACCTGCTCGAGATCGGGTTGCTTCAGCTCGACCGTGGCCTTCACGCGATAGATATCCTGAAAATAGGCGGCCTTTTCGATCTTTTTGGAAACAAAATCCCGAATTTCGAACGTCAACGAATAATCGGGATCGGGCAACGTCAATTGCAGATCGCTGCCATTGGCAAACCGGTAGGCCATCTTGCTACCAATGGCTTCGCCAACCGAATTGGGAACAATGGGAATGCCACCGGCTTCTGCCACTGCCGCTTCGAGGAAATTGGCGGTTTGGTTCTTGATCGACGTTGCGTCCTTGCCCGAAGCTTTGACAATGCTTTCAGCTTGGGGGGTCATCGTCACGCCCGTGACGCGCAGGTACTTGCGCGCACCCTTGCGAAGCTTAATGGTCTCCAGGCGATTGAGCCACTGGTCGAAGATGTTCTCGCTAGTATTGCTGGTCGTGTAGACCTCCCGCACCATCGCTTGTAGTTCGGCGGAGCCTGGCATGGTTTCGCTTACGCGTGCAGACCTCACGCGAAGTGGGTACGAGGCCACCAACGAGTTCGAGGCACGGTTGAACGCCAAGACATTGGCCTGCACAGTCACGATGACCCATAGCTTGCCATCAACCCTCTGGGTCTCGACGTTTTCATTCACGAGCGCGAAGGCCACTGACGAGATGTCCTGTTTGCCGTCGGCCAAGTCGAGCTTCAGGCGCGAGGCCAGCGCCGGGCGTGCCATCACCTTCTGGCGAAGGATCTCATCCAGGAACGTTCCGTTCCTGTCCCGCGAAATCTGAGCGGTGATGGGATATAGACGATCTCGGTTTTGGAAATCGCCAGAGAATGCAAAGCCTGAGTAAATCAGGGGAGGATCCGCCTCAACTGCAAGCGTACTGCCTGTTGGAACTAGCGCGATGACGGCAACCGAGACCACCGCAAGCATCCTTATGCGGATACTGAAAAACACCTTGGCTCTATTCAGCAAAACCGACCCTTTTTTGTTCTAGAAGAAGTTCAATGCTGGATGTAGCTCATAGCAATTGAGAGCACGCCGGTTTATCGACGATCTGGCGAGTGATTTGCACCCTACTGACGCTGGGTAACGGTCTTTGAACGACCCATCGCAGGTGGGCCGCCAGAACCTGCTGTGCAGCTTGTCCTACGATGAACTGTCGCCCGCCGCGCTGGCATTGCGCGTGGTGCTGGCCGACACGGCGCGCGGACTCGTCAGGTCGGGCGAGTGGCGCGGGGCGAGGTTGCTGGAAGCGTAGGGCAGGGTGACCGGTGCCGGCCGCCATGGCCGGATATCAGGGGCCGGCATGCAGCTTTTCCATCGTTAGCCATGGCGCGGTTCTGTTCCTCGCGGATGCGCACAATAAAGGGGTCAGCGGTGTCCCGCGCGGGGCCGATAACCGGTGCAACTACCAACGTGGAGTTCACCGCATGACCGCAATCTCTTCTTTTGGCGCCGCCGCCGGCTTCGACCTGAACCAGCTGTTCGAATCGAACGCGCGCAGCGCCACGGCGCGCCTGGGTCTGCTCGATACGCAGGCGGCGTCGTACACGACCCGGCTCTCGGCCTACGCCAAGGTGCGCAGCGCGCTGGGCGACCTCTCGTCGGCCTCCGAGGCGCTGACCAAGCTCGACCGGTTCGAAGTGCCGACCAATGGCGATACGCCGGCAACGGTCTCGGCCTTGCAGAAGTTCGTCGACGCCTACAACGCCACGCAGGGCGAGATCTCCGAGCAGAGCGGCTATGACCGCACCACGCGGGCCGGCGGCGCGCTGCTGGGCGACGCGGCGATGGGCGGCATGTCACGCGCGCTGCGCAGTGCCGTGAGCAGCGGCGACATGGCCAAGCTCGGCCTGTCGTTCGGCAGCGACGGCAAGCTCGCGCTGGACGGCGCCAAGCTGAAGGACGCGCTGAAATCAGACCCCGACGGCGTCAAGGCCGCGTTGAAGGGCACCGGCGACGCGCCGGGGCTGGGCAAGATTGTGAACGATGCGGTGACGCAGTTCACCAAGCCTGGCGGCCAGCTCGACAAGGCGGCGGGCCAGATGCAGGGCGCGCTGCGCGACCTGGCCGGCCAGCGCTCGGACGAAGCGGTGCGCGCGGCGGCGGTGCTGGAAACCTATCGGGCCAAATACACGCAGCTCGACATGCTAATCAACGGCAGCAGCGTGAGCGGGTCGTTCCTCTCGGGCCAGCTGGCGCTGCTGCGCGGCTGACACGGCTGACACGGCTGACACGGCTGACACGGTGGGCGTGGGCGGCATTGTTGCCCGGCGTGCGACACCGTGTCTCGCGCCGGCGGCTTCCGCGCAAGGTGCGCTACGCCTAACATCCGGCTCCGTTCCCCGACCCACTGGATGCGCGAGCTTGGCCCACACCCCAATCCCGGCGTCACCCATGCCGGCCTGCCGGCGCGACGAGACCTGACATGGACAAGTTCCAGGCCATGCTGGTTTTCTCGCGCGTGGTGGAGACCCACAGCTTCACGCGCGCGGCCGACTCGCTCGGCATGCCGCGCGGCTCGGTCACCCGCGTCATCCAGGATCTGGAGGCGTTTCTGAGGGTGCGGCTGCTCAACCGCACCACGCGCAGTGTCAGCGTGACCTCGGACGGCGCCGCCTATTACGAACGCTGCCTGCAGATTCTGGCCGACGTGGATGCCGCCGAACTGGCGCTGGCCGCGCCGGGCAGCGCGCCGCGCGGCAGGCTGCGGGTGGACATGTCTGGGTCGCTGGGCAAGCGCATCGTCGTGCCGGCGCTCGGCGACTTTCATGCGCGCTATCCCGATATCGACCTTACGCTCGGCTTTGGCGACCGCGTGGTGGACCTGGTACAGGAAGGCGTGGACTGCGTGATCCGCATCGGCGCGCTCGACGATTCGTCGCTGGTGGCGCGGCGCCTGGGCGTGTATCCGCTGGTGACGGCGGCCAGCCCCGGCTACCTGGCCCGCCACGGCGTGCCACACAGCCTGGAGGCGCTGCAGGCGCACTGGGCCGTCAACTTTGTCTCCAGCCGCACCGGCCGGGCGGTGAGCCTGCAGTTCGAACGCGATGGTCATGTCACCCAGGTGCGGCCACGCTCGCGCCTTTCGGCCAACGACGGCGATGCCTATCTGCAGTGCGGGGTGCTCGGGCTGGGCTTAATCCAGGTGCCGCGACTGATGGCCGAGCCCCATCTGGACCGCGGCGAACTCGTGGAAGTGCTGGCCGGCCTGCGCCCGGCGCCGTTGCCGATCTCCGCCGTCTATCCGCATGGCCGCCACGTGTCGCCGCAGGTGCGCGCGTTCCTGGACTGGACGGCGGAACGCTTCGCACAATGCGCGGCCGTGCAGCCGTCGGATGCGTCACCGGGGCCGGTGGCGACCCAGGTATCGGTGTCCCGCGGCCCCGCCGAGGTGCCATCGGGCTGATGCGTTCCGGCTTCGGCCATCACGATTCGTGATACCCCCAATGCCGGACAAGGGCTGAGCAGCCTTCCGGCGAGCGGATAGAGTCCGGGCCAGACTCTTGAAGCCATAGAAAAGCCGTGTCCCTCCCCAACCAAGACTCCTGCCGGCAGGGCGTTTGCGCATGATCGACGTCCTGGTAATCGGCGGCGGCATCGAGATCGAATCGACCGTAAGCCGCTATGTGGAAAACTGCACAGCGTGTACTGGTACTCGAACGACAATGTCTTCGCGCCGGTGGCCACCACGCGGCCTTCCTCGACGGAGAGGTGGAGTTTCTCGGGATTGCGCGCTGCAGGTCGGGTACCGCTGCCGTGATGGCGGCACTCAGTTCGGCGGGCTTTCTCATGGTGCGGGCTCCGCGATGATGGTCACGCCTTGGGTATACAGGGTGGCCTGCAGCGCGGTCGTTTGGGCTGCCACGAGGAGACCGCTAGAGACGCGCCAAGGTCAGGGTTCTTCGCGGCTTTCAGCAACTGCTTCGTATGTGGACTAAGAGACGCACGCCTTGAGTTTCTTGCGACAGTCCCAAAATGGGACTATGATGCTCGGCATGCGAGTCATTGCGAAACGAAATCTGCTGCTTTTCTGCGAAAGGCATCCCGCGGCCAAGCACCCGCTGCTGGCGTGGCACGAAGAGGCGGTGCAGGCGGAGTGGGCAACGCCGCAAGACATCAAGGACCGATATGCTTCGGCGAGTTTCGTCGGCGGTAACCGCGTGGTGTTCAACATCAGCGGCAACAACTATCGGCTGATCGTCGCTGTCGCCTACCGAGTCGGCGTCGTCTACGTGAAATTCGTGGGCACACACGCAGAATATGACAAGGTCGACGCAGCAACGGTGGAAATGGAGTAAGGCATGGACATTCGACCTCTGCACACTGAAGACGACTACAAGGCGGCGCTTGCCGATGTGTCGGCGCTCGTCGATATGGATCCGGCCCCGGGTAGCCCGGAAGGTGATCGCCTGGAAATCATGGCGACGCTTATCGAGCGCTACGAGGCCGATCATTTTCCGATGGATTTGCCGGACCCAATTGAAGCAATCCGCTTCCGCATGGAACAAGGCGGACTGACAGCGCGCGATATGGAGCCGTACATCGGCAATCTGAACCGCGTTTACGAGGTACTCAATCGGAAACGCGGACTCAGCCTGTCCATGATCAAGCGACTGAACCAAGGGCTAAAGATTCCAGCTGAAGTGCTGATTGCCTAAAGGGCAATCGCCAGAAAAAGATAGAGCCTTAGAGGAACTCGGGGCTTAGTGAGCAACTGCCTCAATAGTCAAGCCGTATGGATGGACTCATATTGCGGCACTCCTTTTTGAAGTGCCGAGGTCGCGAGCGTCAGCGTTCATCGTATCAATGGCGCCGATGAGCCTAAGCTACGCCGGTGCAACACTTGGTATCAAGAGAGGACATCAGCCACAATGGTGGATTCGGGTTATCCGCAGTTCTTTCGTCCGCTGACACTGAAGAGGCGCCGGTTGATCGCTGCCTGCATCCGCGCATTCTATGCGCGGCTTTATGGTTCCCATGCCGACTACCGTTCCATCCTCGGGCGCGAGGACTTGCGTGACCTGTTCGTTCAGACCATACAGTCTGCCGCGCTGTCGGCCGACCTTGCCGGGGAAGATGGCGACGATGGGTTCAACGCCGGTGACCTTGCAGACGACCAAAAGCTGGCAAGCGCCATCGTGCGCCTCCTCGTCGCGGACGGCTGGCTCGAAACCGCGGAGGATCGCGTCCGACTGATAACAGCCTATCGCTTCACCCGCGCCGGAAAGATTTTCGCTCAGGCGCTGACGCTAGCCGACCGTCCACGGGAACGGACCCGTCAGCGCAACATGCGCTCCTGCAAGAACGCACTGAGCGCCTTCATCGAACGCCGCGACGTGGAAGACCTGCTCGACGCCTACGAGTATGCGGATCGGGTCATTGCCGACCTCTCCGAGGACATCGAACTCTTCTACGACCTGGCCCGCAAGATATTGCTCGATGCGCATGTGCAGGGCAATTGGGATGGGTTCATAGAGTTCGTAGAACGACGTTTTCGTGACGAATTCTCGCCCCGGCTGGTCTATGACAATGCCGAGCGCCACCGCCTGGACATTGGGGCGCTGATCGAACGTCTTAACGAATTGAGCGCAGCCGAGATGCAGGCCATTGACGATGACCTGGCCAACCACGCGGCGTGGGCCGCGCAGTCCGCGCCGGACGGGGCAATCTTGAGATGGATGCTTGATCGGATCGACGAGATGGTGACCGCGGCCTGTCGGACGAAGCAGCCGGAATTGTTCCGGGCCATGGAAAGCTATGTCCGCCGCCATGTGGTCTTGTTGTCGCAGAGTCTGTTCATGGGGGCATCGGGCAGCGGTGCCGCATTGTCCGCGCTGATCCGCCGCCTGGGGGAGATGCCAGAGCGGGAGCAAGGCGCATGGCTGGAGCGGCAGGGGGCCGTGCTGGCACCGGTAAGCGTGGCGCTTTATGATCCCGCCGCGGTGCATCCGAGAAAGGCAGCCGAGCGTAACCGGGCACAGGCGGTGAGCATTGTTCCGGAAATCACACGGGAAGAGCGTTTGCGTCAATTCGTACGGCAATCGGCGGAGCGGGCCTTCTCCCTGTCGCATCACGATGTCGTGGCTTACCTGCTCGGCGCCATGCGTGGCTCAGGCGGGCTGCGCCTGTCCGAGTTGCCGGTCGACGATGCCATCCAAGCGTTATCGTTGCTGCGGGCCGTCGAGGCTGCACGGGACCATGAGGGGCTAGAGGTGGAACGGCTAGACGCCGAGCCGCTGGACAATGCCATCATGTCTGGCACCGACTATGCAATCAGAAGGCGATACATCGACCATGGATGAAATTACGATTAGCCAACTCGTGGAGGCGGAACTGAAGGCGGGGGGCGTCAGGGCGGAGGCGTTCCAGCAGATTCTCGGCCGCCTGTTCGGGCTGTCCATCCTGCACCGGGAGGACAGCGCCATTGAGCGTCAGCTCTATGATGACGCCGTGCGTATCGAGGGCCTGCTCAATGCGTACTTCAACGTGGGCGGCTTCCGGCTCCTGCACGAGCGGCATCAGAGTTATTTCCGGCTTTACCCGCCAGGGGCGCGCGTGCCGGGACTACCCGCCGAGGACGACGCTATCGCAGTGGACGCCGTGCGGGCGAAGCTCTCCGCAGATTTCGTGGCATGCTGCCTGGTACTTCGCTTGCTGTACAACGAAAGCCTGCGGCAAGGCTCGATCAATGAGCGCAACGAGGCGCTCGTCACCGTTGAGTATCTAAATGCCACGCTGACTGCGCAGGCACGTCGCTCACTGCCAGCCAAGACTGCGCGGGAGAGGCTCTTCGCCGACCTGAAGCGCGCCCGCCTGATCGATTACCGGGCGGACTCCGAGGTGGAAGATGCTGACGCTCTGGTCGCCATTCGTGGAACGATCCTGCAGTTCGTGGCGGATTCCGCTATCGATGCCCTGCTGGTCGAAACACGGGCACCCGTGTCGGCCGTCACGTCGCCGGAGTCCCAAGATGAAGCTTGAGAAGCTCATCCTGGTCAACTGGGGTTTCGTGGTGTCCCGGGAATACCCCTTTGGCCACACCACCTTGCTATCGGGTTCGACCGGCGTTGGGAAGTCTTCTTTCCAAGACGCGATTCAGCTGGTCATGACCGGTGGCAAGCAGCACATCAACGTTTTTAACTCCGCGCAGGATGAGAGCGGTGTCTCGCGTGCGGGTGGCAAGGTGAGGCGGACGCTGGCGTCCTATGCGGTAGGCATGCGCGACAATCTATGCGTTCGACCGTATGGGTCCCACACCTATGTCGTAGCGGTTTTCGCGCCCGATGAGGGGGAGTCCGCCGAAGCATTCACCGCCGTGGTAGCAGTGGAAGCCGTCGTGTCCGGTACGCGTGAGCAAGGTCGAAGCGTCGACGTGGCGCGCAAGCTCTACTTTGTGCTGCCGGGCAGCCGCGCAATCGAGGCGGATTTCATCGAGTCACGCAAGGGCAATTCGATTACGGCAGTGAAGGTCGAGGATATATACCATCGGCTGCGCCAGCGCTATCCGCGCGTTCTGCCGTTCGAGAACAGTATCGAAGACTATCTGTGCAAGCTCTATGCCGAGTTTCGCGGTGGCGGCAAGACGCTGGTCGGGCCGCGCGAGGCCGAAGCTGCGGCGCGGGCTTTTGTCCAGTCCATTGCCCGCAAGACCGTCGGCTCGGTGGACGAGTTGATCCGGGAGCAAGTGCTAGCCGAGCCTGATTTCTCCGATCAGATCGGGCATATCGCTTCGCTCATGCAAAACGTACAGCGTCTGCGCAAGATCGCCACCGAATTACTGGCATGCCGAGAGCGGCTGGGCGTGCTGAAGGCACACGCGGATGCGTTCCTAGATGCGTTCGAAGAGGCCATGGAGGCCGAACTGGGTGAGGCGCTGCGCCGGCAGCAGGATGTCGAGGAGGAAATCCAAAGACTGGAGGCCTGCCGGCGCCGTGCCTTAGCCGATGTCGAAAAACAGCAGGCGCTTGCCGACCGGCATGCACAGGCGCTAAAGCGCGCCACGGAAATGCATGGCACGGCGAAGGGGCGACTCAACGGCAATCCAGTGGCCCAGGAGCGTGAGCGCCTCGGCCGCGAGATGGCCGTGGCCACTGAAAGTCGATCCCAAATCGCGTTGGACGTCCTAGCCGCCCTGACGGGCTTGCGAGGCGTCCTGGACGAACTGGCTGCCCTGGCTAAACAGCCGGCACCCCAGGCCTGCGCCTACGCACCCCATGTGGAGCGTCTCGTTGTCGAGGCCGCGGCGATCGATGCCACCGACGGCCGAGCTGCCGCGCGTGAATTGGCGGCAATGCTGACAGGCGCGCAGATTGACCCGGCCAGCTTGCAGCGCGACCGGTTCGCCAGGATGGATGCCGCCCTGACTTCCATTTCGCAGCAATTGAACAGCGCCGAAGGCCTATATGGCGCGGTGATACAGGAGCAGGTGCGGGAGTCTGATCGCGCTGCCGTTCTGCAACGGGAAATCGACGAGCTGAAGCGGCGCCGGCAAGGGCTTGAAGATGGCCACTTTGATTTGCCGGCGCATGTGGAGGCCGCAGTCCGGCATCTGGAAACTCAGATACCGGCCGCCCGTCCTCGGGTGCTTTGCAACCTTGTTCAGCCGCGTGAGGGCTCACGCTGGCAGAACGCCATCGAAGGGCTTTTGGGCGGCAACCGCTTCGTAATCCTCGTGGACCCGCAGTACGAGGCGAGCGCTATTCGGTCGATGCGGCATGAGATGCCGGCGGTTAGGCAAGGGCGAGAAGCTTCTGTGGTGCAGGGTGAACTCGCCAAACGGCGGGCGGAAAACCAAGCGCTGTCGCCCGATGCCGTACTGCAGGAGCTGGTGATCGCCGATGAGACCGCGCGCGCCTATCTGGTTGCAAGCTACGGCCGTTATGTCAAGGTAGCAGATGCGCAGGCGCTGCGCGGCGCGCCACAGGCACTGACCATGGACGGCATGGCCAGCGGTGGGTTCAAGATGTTCTCGTCGTGGGTGGAGGATGGCGAACTTGCCTTCGGTGCAGAGGCGCGGCGCAAGCGCGTGGTAAGGCTTTCTCGTGAGATCGAAGGAAAGACGCGAGAAAGGGACACACATCGTGCAAGCGCTGAGGCGTTGGCCGCTTGGGGCGCGCGTTTGCTCGGCCTGAAGCTTGTGCCTATCGCGCCAATGCTGGACAAGCTGGGTGAGACGCAGCGCGGACTGAGTAGTCTCGCGGCGGAGCTCGCCAGTCTGGATGATTCCGATCTCATCGCACTGGAGCGCCGCGTCTCGCGTGCGGAACAGTTATTGGACGGCCACCAACGCCTATCCAATACCGCATCGCGCTTGGCGGGCGAAGCGCAGGGGCAGGCGCGTGGCTTCGAACGGAACATCGCTGACGCCGAGGCTAAGCTTGCGGGGTGCCAAGACGGCGTGAGGCAGGTCAACGCCCGCGTCGCAGAACTGATTCGGCTCAACCCACACTTCGATCCGGTCCGGCTGGACCGGCGCGCCCGGGATGCAGCCATGGAGCAGACCTCCGCGTCCTTCGATGGACGGCGACGCCAGCAGGCCGGCCTCTACCGCCAGGAGCGTGAGGCATTCGAGCGAAAGTTGGAGGCACATAACCTATTGTCTTCGTCGTTCGATGAGCGAGTCGACTTTCAGCCTTGCCAGTCAACGCAGGGGGAGTACGAGTGGCAAGCCTATGGAGGCGTACCCGCCGCCCGGCGGCAGATCGCGGCCATGCTAGAACGGCTGGACCAAGTGCGCATTCTGAACAACACCAGCGAGCTGCGGGGTGCCGAGAAGAGCTTCAACAGTACGTTCAGTACGCATTTCGCGTTGGCCGTACGCACCGCGGTGGAGCAGGGCATCGATCCCCTCAAGCGGCTCAACGAGAAGCTCAAGCGACTGGCATTCGGCGAAGACCGTTTCGAGATCGAATACGGGCAGATGGTTAAGGAGTACAAGAAGTACTTCGACCTGTTCCAGGAATTGAACCGGCTGGCCGAGACGCAAACGCCGGTGGATCTATTCTCGGCGGACGCAGGCGTGCTGTCGGCCGACAGCGTCGTGGCGCTGGAAGACATCAAGCTGCTATTGCTGGACACCAACCGTGACCACGCGTTGCGGCGACTGAAGGACATAGCGGACTACCGAAACTATCGCCAATATGACATCCGTAAGTACTCGGAAGATGGACGCGAGGCGTCCTTGGCGAGAATGGCGACGTTCTCGGGAGGCGAGTTGATGACGCCGGCCTATCTCGTGCGGGCCGCAGTGCTGGCCCAGGCATTTCGCCAGTTCGAGAAGACGCCGAGCCTGAAACTGATGATGATCGACGAGGCCTTCGACAAGATGGATGAGGGGCGCACTGCTGCAGTGATGCGTTACCTTAACGAGAATCTCGGCCTGCAACTGGTGGTTGCCATGCCCTCCCGCGCGTCTGGCCCACTGCTCGAGTTGTTCAGTTTCGAGCATCGTTTTTCCCTGATGAAGGTGGAGGGTCTGGCAGGGGAACTAGATAAGATTACCGAGGTGGACAGTTCCCGGCTGAAGGCCGACCGGCTGCAAGCCCTCTGGACTGAACGCCGTGAGGCGGTGCAGCGTGAAGCGGCATGGCAGTTCGACATTCAGGAGGCACGCAAGCAGTTGATCTCGGACATGGGGACATGAGCGCCGAGGACCTTCTGGGGCGCCGGCCGGCTGCCCTGACCGCGTTGCTGAATGCACTGGTGGACCGCATCGAGGCGAAGCCATTTGCTGAGAGGCGCCGCGACATCAGCTTCTCGTTGCGCGCCGAGACGTGGCCGGAATTTTTTGCCATTGCCCTGCACGGCGAACGCATGTTCGTGTGGCGCGCCCTGGAAGCGCTGCGGGCGCAGCCCGGGTTGGCGCTGGTGCTCGACCAACGGCGCGGCCAGCGGGATCTCGACATCTGGGAGCGCTCACCGAGGCTTGTCATTGCTGAAAAAGCGGAAGCATTTCTTCGCGACGAGACGGGGCGTCAGCCCAGTGCCTTGGTCACCTGGATGGCTCAGTGGCGGCAGGCCGTGCCAGCGCGCTTCAGCAACGCGGCGCTGTGCGAGCGACTGCTGTCCCGCCCGATCCTCAACCTGCCACGTTCACCGGAGCAAGTGCTGGAGCGTTTCGCGGGCATCTCGGCGCTTGCGGGCGAGAACCTCATGCTCCATGAAGTCGCAAGCCGGCAGTTCTGGGGCTTGTCTAAAATTCTTAACGGCCAGCAGGAAGCCATTGCCCTGTTGCTTGACATGGACGTCTGCCCGTTTCCGGACAAGCCTGTGCAACTGCTGGTAGCCACCCGTACAGCCGATCCTGCCGGCCCGATTCTGTTTGTGGAAAACGCCGCAACCTTTGAAGCGATGGCGGCGGGGAGGATAAGCGCCGCCGAAGGATTTGTTCTGATATATGCATCAGGATACAAGGCAAGCGCGAGGCGCCTGCGCCAGCCGGTGGGGAGCTCGGTTTATTTTGCCCCTAGCGTGTTTGAGCGGAATGCGGCATTGGGGCTCAGCGTTCTTACGTGGCTGCACGGCGACGACATGACGCGCCCTGTTCATTTCTGGGGCGACCTGGATTTTGCCGGGATGGGGATCCTCAAGGAGTTGCGAGTGGTGTTCCCAGAAGCACAAGCATGGCAGGCCGGCTACGATGCGCTGCTTACACACCTGTTCGCCGAGGAATCCCACGCCCCGGATGAAGCAAAGAAGTCGGGGCAGACCGATCCTGGCCTTACCGGATGCCGTTATGCAGATGAAGTACTGCTTCCAGCACTACGCAAGCTTGGCCGATTTGTCGACCAGGAAAGTCTGTAGCGGCGGATCGGCGCGTGCGGCGGAGACATCAGCAGCTAATGTCCGCGACACGGCTGCCTAAGACCTTCGTTGAACGCGGCCGGGCGCTCTCATCGCTGACGACCGATGATGCCATCGCCTACCGCGCCTTCGTGCGGCGCCCAACCCCGCGTGAGCGCTGGGTAGGGCCACCACGACCACGCGACTCGGTGGAGTGGCGCCCGTTCTCGGGCGGCCTGTCGGCGCGCTCGGCTGCCTATGCGCTCACGGTGCTCTCGGCCCTGTTCCGCTGGCTCATCGAGCAGCGCTATGTGCTGGCCAACCGGTTTGCTGGCGTCAAAGTCCGAGGGCATGCCTCGCGGCCCGCGCTGGATACGGCGCGAGGTTTTACCGAGGGCGAATGGCTGCTGCTGCGCGCCATTGCCGATGGCTTGGAGTGGTCCTACGGCTGGTCCGAGCCGGCGGCGCAGCGCCTACGATTCCTGCTCGATTTCGGCTATGCCACCGGCCTGCGCGCCAGCGAACTGGTCGGTGCCGTCCTTGGCAATGTCCGCCTCGATGGACACGATGAACACTGGCTGCACGTTGTCGGCAAGGGTGGCAAGCCTGGCAAGGTATCCGTGCCGCCGCTCGCGTATATGGCGCTTGACCAGTACCTGACACAGCGTGGGCTGCCGGTTAGTCGGGACCGGTGGAACCCGAAGACGCCCCTAGTCGGCAGTCTGGGCGAGGATGGCACTATCGGCATTACCGGCGATCAACTTTGGCGTGTACTGCGGCGGTTCTTCATGCAGGCCGCTGACACCATCGAATCCGATCACCCAGTGGCCGCCGAGAAGCTCCGGCGCGCCACGCCCATTGGATGCGGCACAGCCACGCCAGCCATGCGCTGGCACGCGGGGCCGAGCTCACTGCCGTGCGCGACAACCTGCGCCATGCGTCGATTGCCACGACGTCAATGTGCCTGCACGGCGATGAACTTGAGCGCGCCCGGCAGATGCGGCAGGCTTTCGGCGCTCGAAAATAGACAATTGATCTGCAAAGATTTTTGGGTCTCCGCGAGTTCATCTTGTGCGGTGCGATGTATCGTGTGGCGTGGGCGGAGGAGGGTCGCCGAACGGCCATGAACGGTCATCCATGCCCAGTCTCTAACTCGTCGACAATTTTCGCTATCATCGGCCGTGTGTATTTCTCGACCGGGTCTTCTCCGGTTCGGCCAACTTCGCCGGCATCGAAGGCCAAATAGACTTGATAAAAAGACGTGGGCCAGGCGTCTTCGCCCTGGGTAGCAAAATCGTCGTATACGAAACCGATCACACCGATCGCGACCGCGTCACAAAACCAGAAAGAGAGTTGGCCCTCGTGAAATCCGAGCGCGAGATGCCGCCCCATCACGTCGTACGCCTGGCGCCTTGTCGATCCGACAATCTCAGTCCAGCGTTCAATGTCGCGTGCTGATAGCAACGGCCCTGGAGATGTCTGGTCATAACGAGTCCGCAACTGCTCTATAAATTCTGCTTGCAGGTCGTTGGATACGGGGCACATATTCACAAGTTAGCTTGTGGTGGACGACGGAGTATAAACGGCAACACAACGGCGTATCGAACGGCCGCTTGTGGCTATTTCGTAGGTCTGCTTCGGGTCGAACTGGACCACCGACCCTTGTTGTGAAATCGTCTTCCCGATTTGCTCGACTCTTGCATTGCAGCATGCAGTGAGGGCATCAACAAGCAAGAACGGACCCAATCTATGGTGGCTAGCGATAGGGACAAGGTCTTACCGGGCAATATTTTCCGTTTTCTGAATCCGCCCCTTCTACCGCGCACAGCGTGCGATAAGCGCTTCAAATTCGTCAGGATGGTCATTGGCAAAGTCGGTGCGGCTGGAGCTATCCAACTTTGCGCATTCCGCCAGAGCGGTGCCACGCATGGCGCGGCTTGCAGTTGATGAGTTTCCGTGGCCCGATGGTGAAAGCTGTTCTATGTCCGTTGTCGCTACGTTAAGCTGGTGAAGCGCATCGTCCTGGATCTGGACCAACTTCTCCAGCATCGCCCGCTGGATCAGCAAGACGGCGGGATCGCCTTTCAAAGAGAGCGGAACGTGGAGGAGACTCCAGTCGTTCAGCGAATGGCGAACGCTTTGCGCACAACGATTGCGAGCGTCTGCTGTCACGGCTTTGCGATCGCATTCGATTAGTACCTTTCCAACAGCTCCGGTAAGCTCGGCAACTTGCGACGAGGCGACTTGCGCTGGACTGTCCGTCTTAAGTTTCGGTAGGGACTCGAAAGCACTGAAGTGTTCTGCGAGGGCATCTGTCATCGCGTTGTGCGCAATCGTATCAATCGCGGACTTTGGTCCCTCTATCAATTTCGTCGCGAACTCCCCCATAACCTCAGTGTTTGTTTGCCGATTGCGGCGCTTCACACTCGCGACACACGCGTTGTAGCCATTTGACATATTGCGTTGCGCGGATTCTCGTGCCTCGTGAAGCCTTTCACAAGCCTGGCTTGAGCAGTGATTTTCCCCCGGGCCGTGCGGATGACCCTTCAGGCAAGTGCCGTGCGCGTCGTTGATTGCCTGCAGCACCGTAGCGCTTTCTGTACGATACGCATCGCAGTCGTGCCGATCTGTCGGATTCGTGGGTGCGCGGAGACTTAGATTGACCAGCCTGCCGTCTACATTCATGAAGTCGACCGCTATCGCCGGCGTTGTTCCCAGCGCAAGCAGCGCAATATGAAGATAGCGGTTAAGGTAAATGCAGCTCTCCTGGCTCAGCTGCATGAAAGATAGGACGAGTACAGATGGCGCCCGTCACCAGAATTGGGGATGCGGGTTGCGTGGGATCGCCTTTGCGGCGAAGGGCATGGCGCTTTGGCCCGCGGAGCCGCGAGAATGAGCCCCCTTTGGTTTCCATTCAGTGCTCAATGCGTCACGAGACGTCGCACATCGCCGACGTAAGACCGTAGACAAGTGTGGTCTCAAGTGGTCTCCAGAGCCATCCCGCTCGCCGATAGGTGGACCTTATTCAGATTCTTGACCGGGCGCGGCGGGCACGTGGGTCAATGCCCTCGCCGATGGCAGCCGGGGCGCTTGGCATTGCGATGACTGCCCTATGACGCCCAGGGCCGTAGCGACGGTCCGAGCGTTGACAGTTCGAATTGGATATCCAAGGTCTCCCCGCCAATAGCCGTCAGGGCCAGAGACGCGTCAAGCGCCCCCGCCAAAATGCGTGAGGGATAATCTATCTTGATTAGTCAAAAATGATTTTTTCTGCATTGGCAACGAATTTTTCCGCAGAACCGAATGCGTTTTCATTGTTTTGCCTGAGCTTCGCAGGGTCATAGCATGACGACCTTCCTCCACGGTAGCGCAACAACAATGAAGACCTATAACGCTCCTCCGTCCGCTGACAGAGCCAAGTCAGCTTCTTCGCAATCCGACTCATCTCGCCAAGTTTCTCAAGGTCTGCGCATCAGCCTGTTGGGCGCAGCGGCGGCGGCGGTCGTCTCGCTTGTCGCGTGCGGGTCTGACGGCAGTGCGCCGATTGCTTCAGGTGGTGGCAGCGTGACGCCACCTCCTACCGTAACGTCGCAGAAACGAGCCAACATCCTTTACATCATGGCCGACGATCTCGGCTATTCGGATATCAAGGCGTTCGGTGGCGAAATCGATACGCCGAACCTCGACGCCTTGGTGGCATCGGGTCGTATTCTCACGAATCACCATACCGGCACGGTATGCGCCATTACCCGATCCATGCTGATTTCTGGCACAGACCACCATCTGGTGGGGGAAGGCACGATGGGCGCGCCTAACGACGAGCGCAAGGGATTGCCTGGGTACGAGGGTTATCTCAACGACAGCGCACTGTCGGTGGCGCAACTTTTGAAGGATGCCGGCTATCACACGTACATGGCCGGCAAGTGGCATCTTGGCTCGGGGATCGTGGGCGGCGCCACCACCAGTGGTAAGACGCCAGACCAATGGGGTTTCGAGCGCAGCTACGCATTGCTAGGGGGCGCGGCGTCGAATCATTTCGCGCATGAGGCGGCGGGCTCTAAGAACTACACGGAGGACGGTCAGTATGTGCAACCGGGCCAGCCCGGACAGCCGGGCGGTGCAGGCGGTTCACCCGCCGTGTTCTACTCGACTGATTTCTATACCCAGAAGCTGATCGAATACATCGATGCCAACAAGGCCGACGGCAAGCCGTTCTTCGCGTATGCCGCCTACACATCGCCGCACTGGCCGCTTCAGGTGCCGGAACCCTGGTTGAGCAAATACAAGGGTAAGTACGACGCTGGCTATGACGCTATCCGCAATGCGCGTATCGCGCGGCAGAAGGCGCTGGGCATCATTCCGGCCGACTTCAATCCGTATGCAGGGCTGCCGGAAGCACTAGTTGCGCCTGCGGGGACGGCTGCGAACGGCACGGCAGGGGCCAAGTACATCAATGCGTTAAATGGCCCGGCACAAGGGTACATCGACTATGGTCCCGGCCTTGTCGACAAGGGGTGGGGCAGTCTGACCGCCGCCGAACGCAAGGCGCAGGCGCGCTACATGGAGATTTATGCAGGCATGGTCGAGAACCTCGACCACAACATTGGCCTCTTGGTGCAGCACCTGAAGGACATTGGCGAATACGACAACACGTTCATCATGTTCCAGTCTGACAACGGTGCGGAGGGGTGGCCGATAACAAACGCCGATCCACTTGCGACCGACACTGCCAACGCGACCGACCCCGTGTATTCGAAACTGGGAACCGACAATGGCCTTCAGTCCGCCCAGCGGCTTCAGTATGGTCTGCGCTGGGCCGAAGTCAGCGCCACGCCGTTCCGCCAGACCAAGGGCTACATGGGCGAAGGTGGCATCTCCACGCCCGCGATTGTGAAGCTGCCGGGCCAGACCTCGCAACAGCCCAACCTCCGTGCCTTCACGCACGTAACAGATAACACCGCGACGTTTTTGGCGCTGGGCGGGGTGACGCTGCCTTCCACTGCCGCGCCAGCCAAAGTCGATGCATCGACCGGTGTGGATCTGAACAAGGGTAAGGTTGTCTACAATGGTCGTAACGTGTGGCCGATCACGGGGCAATCGTTGTTGCCGCTGCTGCGCGGCGAGGCCACCGGCGAGGTTCGCACCACGGCTTTTGGCGAGGAATCGTACGGACGCGCGCAGATCCGCAGCGCGGATGGCCGCTGGAAAGCGTTGTGGACGGAACCTGCGCAGTTCGGCCCAGCCGATGGCCATTGGGAGCTGTTCGACCTGGCAACGGACCGCAGCGAGAACAATGACGTCTCGGCTAGCAACGTCACCGTGCTCGACAACCTGATCACGCAGTGGAAGGCGTACATGAGCAGCGTGGGCGGCGTGGAGCCTGCCCGTCCCAAGGGATACTATTGATCGGCGGCACGCGTCATGGCAACTTTCGCGAGGATGCGGGGCGCGGCCCGGGTGGCTGCGGTTGTGGCGGCCTGCGGCATGACGCTCGCTGCCGTCTACACCCTGCACGCAGTCACCGGCCAAGCCCGCGTGCTGGCCACCGGAGGCTTCGACAATGCGAATGCCTCGAGAACGCTGGTCGCGCTGGGCACTGGGCCGCAATGCGCCGGCTATGGTGGCCTGCCGCAGGGCTGGGGCACTGACGACAAGGCTGGCATGGTGCACCTGAGCGGTGGTGATTTCGTGCTAGGCAGCCGGCATGGCTATCCCGACGAGCGCCCGGCCGGCGCTGGCCGCACGCGCGTGGCCGGCTTCTGGATCGACCAGACCGAAGTCACAAACGCGCAGTTCGCCGCGTTTGTGAAAACCACTGGCTATGTCACCGATGCCGAGCGCCAGCATGGCGCGGCGGTGTTCCATTCCCCGACCCAGGCCGAGCTCAGTGCCCGTCCACTAGCCTGGTGGACATGGGTGAGGGACGCTTCATGGAGACATCCTGAGGGGCCTGCCAGCGATCTGCGTGGCCGTGACAACCATCCCGTCACGCTGGTCACGCAGCGCGATGCGCTGGCGTATGCGCAGTGGCTGGGACGGGATCTGCCGACCGAAGCCGAATGGGAGTATGCGGGCAAGGCGGGTCATGAAGATGCAACGCTCGACACCGCGCCGCGCGATCTGGCGGGCAACCCATCGGCCAACTATTGGCAGGGCAATTTCCCGCTGATGAACTCCAACGAGGACGGACATATTGGCCGTTCGCCGGTGGGGTGTTATGCCGCCAGCGATTACAAGCTCTTCGACATGATTGGCAATGCGTGGGAGTGGACGCGCGACGTATACACCGGCGAGCACCAGGGGCATTCGAACGGTGACACCGCCGCCGTGGCGCCAGCGGATCGGTTGCATGGCGCGGCGGGCCATACGCCGATGGTTATCAAGGGTGGCTCGTTCCTCTGTTCATCCGACTACTGCGTGCGATATCGGGCATCGTCACGTGAACAGCAGGAAGCAGACCTGCCCGCATCGCATATCGGATTCCGTACCGTGCTGCGCGACAAGGGCTAGCCATGACCGAGTCTGTCGAGCCGGCCGGGAAGTATTGTCACGCGTGCAGCGCGTGTGGCAAGTGTTGCAACTCCGCGCCGGCGTTGTCTTTCGCCGAGTTGCTGCATCACCGGCACCGGTTTATCGGCGCGCTGGCAGTGAGCAGGCACCGACGCCACAAAGCCGGCGACATGTTGCACATCGGCCAGCGAAATTACTGCCTGACCGCCGACGACGCGGCCGAGTTCGATGCGCTCGCGTCACGCATCTGGTTCAGGGAATCGTCCGACAGCTGGATCCAGCTTTGCGTGATCAGCTTGGAGTATCCATCGCGTGGCCGATGTCCGGCGCTGCAGGACGATGGCCTGTGCGGAATTCACGGTGACCGTAAGCCCACCATCTGCTCGGCCGTGCCGCTGGACCCGGCCGTGCCCGATTCGCTGCAGCATCTGGTGATGGCAGACCGTGTGCAGACCGCTGACTTTGTTGGCGCGAACTGCATAGGTCAGATGGACGATAATGGGGCGCCCGCAGCGGCACAACAGTTAGGCCTGCCACTCATGATAAACGTCCGGAAAATTGTGGACGCGAGCGCGGCGAAAGCCCTTGCCGATCGGCGGGCCGAACTGATGCAAGACAAACAGAGCTGGGGAAATGCCGTGTTTTCAGCAATGCGTCCGGCGTTGCGCGACACGTATATCGCTCCGGGCGGCTTTGTCACCCTCCCGTTGGTTCCAATCCTTGATGAATTGGCGCGGCGACCCGATGAGCTTGGACGCCGCAGTCAAGAAGTTGCCAATGCGCAGCGTTCATTGATAGCTCGTGAGATTGCCAATGCCATTTCGCGCAAGAACCTGTTGGATCGCCCTATGACAGAGCAACTCAGGCGCTTCAACTCGGCCTACGCAGCGGCGTATGCTGACTGATGGGCACGCCGCGAAGCCGCTCTGCCGACACCGCACGTTGGGAAAAAAGGAGTACGACAAGACCACAAATTGGGCATGGGCGCACTGGAACGCAAGTACCAATGAGGCGCACCCTGGCAAGCCGATCAGCTATAGCGAACTGGTAAAGCGCACCGGCATTGAGTTCCTGCCCGGTGTATCACCGGTCGAGGCACCCACCACCATGGTGGTTCCTGAGATACGCGCCCAATCTTCGCCGCGTAATGGCAGCGGCCATACGACCGAGAGGGAGGAAGACCTCGGGCAAATGCTTAGGTCTTCAGTTCAATCAGCGGTTCACAAGATCCAAAAGTCCATCGCTCAGTGTAGTGCTCTTCCCGGCGCAGGAGGCGCAGGCGCTGCCTTTTGCTGAAACCAATCAGGGCGCTCACATGGATGAATCGCAACGGGCGCAAATCTATTTGAGCGTCAGACGTCTGCCGTCCTTCGATACATAGGACCAGCGTTTTTCAGCACCTAGTCGGTAGACGTGCTGCCGAGCAACACCGACCCAAGCATGGTCGGCAAGGCGCCCGAGCTCGCAGACGAGCTTGATCACTTTCACACGGGTACAGTGCAACAAGAACTGATCCAGAACGGATTCCCGAAGTTCGGAGACCATCGCCATGCACCGCTGCGCTTCTTCAACCGTCAACGTCTTGCCCGTGTCGCTAGCAAGCTCAAGCAAGGCGCGCTCTGGTATGGAAACGAAAACGCCTGGGTCATCGCTAGTCGCATTCAGACCCTGTTCATAAGGCAAGGTCTCATCGAATAGATCGGTGGTCTGGTAGGTGTAATTCAAATGCTCTGCAATCCAGGGCGGGAATTGGTAGGCACGCGGCCCCCAAAGCATGATGGGTTCAGAGGCCGGCAGCGTTGCCGATGTGTTCGACACCAACGCGGTTCGGCCACCGATATGTATGCCTGGAATTTTTCGGGAAATGAACGACAGAATGCCTTTTGGGGTAGGCGTGTCCCCTCTGAGCAGGTACGCGCCCTTGGATAGGCGCTGCAGCCAACCCGAACTCAATAGGTAGCTTGTTGATCGAGGGGAAATGCGCATGTCCCGAAGCATTTCGGGATCCAAGGGTTGCCCTCGGGGCGCTTCCTCCATTAGCCGTTGCAGATTTTCTTTGCCCATGCAGGATTGTATCGCATGGATTGATTGATCTAGCTACCGCGAAAAAGAATGTTAAACACAAAAAACCATACTAAGTCGGATCCGTCGAACTGCTTCACTTTGAACGGTGTCCGTTGTGCGACGAGTCGTCGATACAGGGGAAGTAGGGAGGGCTGAGAGATACAATTCGCGATGATCGCGTGAACTTGTGCTCGGCCTCAACAAAAAAGGGCGGCAAATTGCCGCCCTTATGCAGACTGCGCGCAGTCCTTACGCTGCTGCGGTCGCCGCTTGCACGGTCGCGGCCAGCGCCTGGACCGGGGCGGCAGATTTCACGCTGGCGGCCTTTGTGCGGCGCACCTTGTTGACAGGCTTAGCAGCGACTTTCGCGGCCTTAGTGACGGCTTTGGCAACCTTGGCCGGCCGTGCAACCTTTGCTGCCGGCTTCACGGCAGCCTGCTTCTTGCCAGCCTTTTTGGACACCGCGGCTTTCACTGCCGGCTTGGCCTTCGCTTTTGCCTTGGCTGCTGCTGCCTTTTCCTTTGCTGCAGCAAGCTTTTCCTTGGCTGCTACCTTCTCTGCAGCATGCGCGGCGCGTGCCGATTCCTTCAGCTTTTTCAGATCAGCGGCCGCCTTCGCGATGGCCTTCTTACCGGCAACAACCTGTTTTGCCAGATCGGCACGAAGCTTGACGAGTTGCTTCTGCGCAGCCTTCACTTCACGATCAAAGACGCTTGCCTTCTTCGCGGGTGCAGCCGCGACTTTCTTCGGTGCACGTTTGGCTGCGGTTGCTACGACTTTCTTGGTGGCCATTTTGCGATACTCCCTTGATTGGATTTTTTGATGGTGGCGGAGTGTATCAGCGAAAAGTTCAGGCGGCCATGTGTTGGGCGGTGAATCTTTCCTGGGAGGGCAGGCGGCTGACATCGACCGTGGCCGCATTTGTAGTCGTGCGAGCCCAGGACGGTAAATGCCATCGGTAAGAATCGCGGGCACGAGCCCCAATGAATTAGGAGCGCGTACGCGCTCCTAATTCAAAGCATAAAGGCATGCGACAGCGCTGCATCCCTACTCGGCTGCCTCTGCTGCGATGAGAAAGCGCTTGGGGTTCTTGCCCAACCAAGCTGGCGCACGACCGCGGCCGGACCAGGTTTTGCCAGTCTTGGGGTCTAGGTATTTCGGCGGCAACGCAGCTTTCACCGACGTATCCCCGCCATTCTTTGCCGGACGCCCGCGCCGACGCTTTGCGACAACGTCGTCCACTGTTAAGCCATACGTCGTCATCAAGCCACGAATCTGCTCAACCACACCTGCAACTTCCTCTTCCCGCATTTGGGCAATCTTTGTCTCCAGCGCTTCCTTCTCAGCCAGCAATTGCTTGTATGTTGCCATTCGTCACTCCTCAAGGTTTCGCCAGGATTCCTTCATCGTATATCAGAATGCTTGAGAAGCGAAGGAATAACCACCCCAATGCCCGAAGACGAAGGGTCAAGCAATGCGAAAATGATCCATGGATTGACCGGCATTGATTGCGCGTTGCAGCCATTCTGGCACGCCTCCGGAGCCATCCCAACTATGTCCGGATGCATCGATATATTTTGCAGATTTTGCGGATTTTGTCCCCGATTCACCCGAGGAGGCGAAACAGCCAGCTTCTTCGAGTTGCTGCAGCGTGATGCCGTGCCGAGCGACCGCTGATTTGACCCAGAGAATGGCGTCGGCCTTGGCTCGAATGAAGGATGCGTCGGAGTGGTTCTCGATGGTAACCGTCCGTGTTGGCATAGATCGGAGTCCTCAACGTATATGTTTGTAGAGGTCAAAGACGTTAGATTGAGTCTAAACAGGGCGGCCTGTTGGGCTCAGTGAGCAAAACACAACCCGCATGTCCACTCACAACTTCAGGAACGATGTCTTTCGAAATCGAAATGTGCAGCCGCGTATATCGCATTGCATGCCCAAATCTCTTCGTCATTACGGATGAACTTTACCCATTTCCCGTCGCTAATACACTCCGCGCCAGGGAAAACTTCGTCGTGACCGTTCGAGTCATCCAACGGAAAGGGGTCGTGCGGAATCGCCCAGTACCGCCCAGCAGGCAATGCTTCGATTTGCTTCTTCGTCATGCGTTCAGTTTGTACGACCGTCTGTCACAACCGCGGCAATAAAGAGTATGCACTTGTATCAATACTGCGCAGGTGTGACCGAGGCATGTTAGGACCTAGTGTACCGTTCGCCCGACCAAATAGTGCCGGAACAGTGTCGATTCCAAACATGGCTTCACTCTTGACCTTAGCTGTCCGAATGCAGGGCGTCAGTCCCTCGTGGTCCTCGCTGAGATTGTCGCCCGAGGGATCCATGTTTGGGAAACTGTTGTCGAGGGGCGGAGCAGTTACAGACGTAGTAGATCCTCTACGCGCTGGCGGCACAGCCGGACAAACTGCTGCGCCGCCGTCGATTGCCCCTGGCCTGGATGGAAGGCAAGGATGGCGCGGAATCTGACTGCGCCAGCAAACGGCACGCTGCGCAGGCCCAGCGCGGTATAGGTGCGGGCTACCAGTGGATTGGTGATGGCCAGGCCCACGCCGGCCAGTACCAGCGCGCATTGTGTATGGCTGTAGGGGGTGGTCGCCACGAACCGGCCATTGTGGCCGTGTTCCGCGAAGGCCGATTCCAGTTGCCGCTGGGCGGGGTCGCCGGCGTCAAGCCCGATCAGCGGAGTATCGGCCAAGTCCGCGACGCCAACCCGGGCACGGCTTGCAAACGGATGCGTGGCCGGCACGATGCATACGGCCGATACCGCGTAAAACTGCGAGGCGGTCAGGCCGCTGGTATCCACTTCATCGCCCATAAAGGCCAAATCCAGTTCGCGCTGGAGCAGCTGTTCGCGAAGGCCCCGCGAGCTGTCCACTTCGAGCCGGCAATGGCTGCGCGGATAGCTGTGCGTGAAATTGGCCACCGCCAGCGGCATCACGCTGGCCGCCATCGCGTGCAGGGCGCCCACGCGCAACACCGTGTCCTCGTGCGCGCGCAGCAGATCGATCTTGCGCTGCACGGCGTCCAGGCCTACATAGACGCGTTCGACTTCGTCCATTAGCGCGGCTGCTTCGGCGGTCGGGACCATGCGGCCCTTGCTGCGGTCGAACAGCCTGAGCCGCGCCGATGTTTCGAGCTGCAGCACGATCTGGGTGACCGCGGGCTGGCTGATATGCAGCGCCTCGGCGGCGCGGCGCGCGGAGCCCAGGCGCATGACCATGCGGAATACCTCGATCTGCCGCGCGCTGATGCTCAGCCCCGCCGCCTCTCCTGTCCTGTCCATCCACATTCCCAACTATAAGTTTGACTTATCAAGAAGGCCGGATTGCCTGCTTCGCGGCGACGCGTCTGCCCGTACACTCGCCCTCATGCCTTACCAGTCCGTTGCCATGCCACATAACCACCCGTCCGGCCTCGTGCCGAGCTTAAATCCTGCACTCCATGCGCTGCAATGCATGAGCTGCGGGGCGACCTACCCGCTATCCGACCTCCCGGAAGGCTGCCCGGCTTGTGCAAGCCAAGGCAGGCCAAGTAGCCTGGAGGCGGTCTATCAAACGTCGAACGAAGCGCCTGCGCCCGATTTTGCACCAAAAAGCCAGGGTTATCGCTGGGGCCACTGGATGCCGTATCTGGACGGCGTGAGCTTGGGCGAGGGCGCCACGCCCTGCATGCCGGTTCCGTCGCTGGCCAAATTGGTTGATGTGGCGGGGGTCTGGATCAAGAACGAAGGCGCCAACCCGACCGGCTCGCACAAGGACCGCATGTCGGCCCAAGGCGTCAGCCGTGCACTCGCCAGCGGCGCACGGGAAGTGGTGCTGGCGTCCAGCGGCAATGCGGCGGTATCGGCCGCGGCCTACTGCGCCGCAGCCGGGCTGGCCTGTGAGGTGGCGACGTACCGCGACCTGCCGCAGGTTTTCGATGCGGCCCTGCGCCACTATGGCGCGCGGCGCGTCATCTGCGAGACCGGGCATGCGCGCTGGGAGCACGTGCGGCGTCGTGTTCGGGACGAAGGTGCCTTTGCGCTGACCAACTACAGCCTGCCGGCGGTGGGCAGCCCCGTGTTTGGTGTGGAAGGCTATCGCGCCGCCGCGCTCGAGTGGGTGCACCAGGGCTGCCTGCCTGACCACGTGATGGTGCCCACCGCACGCGGCGACCTGCTGTGGGGTCTCTACAGCGCGTTGCGCGACCTGGTGCTGATGGGGCACCTGCCGCGAGTGCCGAGGCTGTGGGCGGTCGAACCGTTCCCGCGTCTGGCGCAGGTGCTGCGCGGCGCATCCCAGCAGGCCGATTTTACGGGCGCCACGCAGCAGTTCTCCACGGCCGGATCCACGGTAACCGCGCAGCAGGTGCACGCTGCAACCCGCTCGGACGGTGGCGCGGTAGTGGTGGGCGACGCTGGCGCACGCGCCGGCACAGGCTATCTGGCGGCAGCGGGATTCTGGGTCGAACTGTGCGCCGGTGCGGGCTTAACCGCCGTGCAGATGCTGCGCGCCGACGGCCGGATCAATCCATCGGAAACCGTTCTGCTCATGCTGACCGCACGTGGCGACCGTGACCCGGCGCAAACGACAAACTAGGGCACTGGAGACATCCCCATGACGTTGCGATATTTGACCTCCATCTTCTCCATCAGCCTGGCGGCTGCCCACGCGCCGGTGGGGCATGCCGCCGGGTATCCCGACAGGCCGATACGCCTGGTCGTGCCCTGGGCGGCGGGCGGCAGTACCGATGCGCTGGCGCGTGCCGTGGCGCAACGGATGAGCGAATCGATGGGCCAGCCCGTCGTGGTCGAAAACCGCGCGGGCGCGTCGGGCCGCATCGGCGCCGAAGCGGTGGCCAAGGCCGCCCCTGACGGCTACACGGTCGGTCTGATCGAATTGGCCCATACCGTGGCACCATCGGTGTTTCGCAAGATGTCCTACGATGTGCTGCGCGATTTCGCGCCGGTGTCACTGCTGGGCGAATCGCCGCTGGTGCTTTTTGCCGACAGCGCAGCCTATCGGTCCGGCGACATCCAGCAGTTTCTGGCCGATGCAAAAAAGTCCGGCAAGCCGATGCAACTAGCCACCAGCGGCAACGGCACGATCAGCCACCTGGCTGCCAAGATGCTGGAAGCGCAGTCGACGATCCCGGTCGACGCCGTGCCATACCGTGGCTCGGCACCAGCCTTGACCGATGTCTCGGCGCAGCTGGTGTCTGGCCATTTTGCGACGCTTGCCAGCGGCAGCAGCTTGCTTGGCGGAGGCAAGATTACGGCACTGATGGTGACCGGGCCGTCGCGGATTGCCGCGTTGCCAAACGTGCCGACATCCATCGAGGCAAAGCTGCCGGCCCTGCAGGTAAGCCAGTGGTGGGCCGTGGTGGCCCCGGCGCGAACCCCGACGGCCGTGGTTATCCGCCTTAACGACGAAGTGCGCGCGGCACTGGCCAATCGGCCGACCCGGGCGCGCCTGGACAGTCAGGGCATCGACCTGAAGGCATCGACACCGGCGCAACTGGGCGAGCGGCTCCGTGGCGAGGTGGACCGCTGGAGCCAACTGGTGAAGCAGGCCGGCATTCAGCCGGAGTAAGCGCAGTAAGCGCGGGGACCGGAAACGGAAGCGGGGGCGAGACGCGGAACCTACACTCGGTTCGCATATGCCGCGCTTGATTTCGGTCAATGGGAAGCCGTTGGCTGGATCTATATTGACACCAGTCGCCGCCCTGGCACACAAGCGGGCAGATCACGGTGCAAGAGCGGGTTATTGCTGGCCGACTGCATGCACGCCAGCCAGCGTTCTTCTGGCTTCACCCGGAATTGGAGGTTCGACATGTACGACACAATCCTGGTCGCAATTGACGGCAGTCCGTGCGGGCAGCGGGCGCTGGACGAGGCCATGGCGCTGGCATCGGCCGTGCATGCACGATTGGAAGTCCTGCATGTCGTCGAGAGTGGTTATGAGTCCGGTTTTCGCGATGAATTGGTTCGGCAGGGACAAAAACTCCTTGCGTTGGCCAAGGCGAAGGCGGACGAACTCGATGTCCAATGTACGACCATACTCGATGACGCGGAAGATCAACTTGGAGATGTCTCGAGCGCAATCACCCGGACTTCAAAGCGCGTCGGTGCAAATCTCCTCGTGCTCGGTACGCATGGGCGCAAGGGAATTGACCGACTGCTCATGGGAAGCGTCGCCGAGAAACTTGCGCGAAGCGCAGTGACGCCAGTGTTGCTCGTGCGTCCGGATAGCGGCGCCTGAGCTGACAAAAAATTGGGCTGCGTGGGGGGCTGCGGATGTCCTGCCTGTAGCGGGTATGGGGCAGAGCTTTGCGGAGCTGGATGCGGTCGAACACGGGCGGTCCCAAGCGGCGGCCGTGCTGCTTTCACTCCTTGCCTAACGCCGGTCGATCCGTCTTTGCGAAGCATAGGCGTCAGCAAACGCACTCTGCTGCTGTATGATTGATCCAGATCAATTCCACGGTTTGACCGTGCATCTATTCTGATCCCCAGTCACGCGAGCGGGGGCGCTCCGCGTGGCCGTCTATTCGGTTCCTCATAGACATTCGGCTCGCTTGCCGCCTGGCATGGCGAGCTATTTTTTTGGCTTTTTTGCCAAGGGTGCCGAAACGCGCTTCAGGAAGAGCGAACTATGACGCGGGCCCGGTCGATACTTGGGGCATGTCCTTATCCCCGATCCGGACTAGCGCAAGCGCAGAAGATCCATGGCGCGCTTGATCGATGTCAAGGCTGTTTCCGGGGGCAATCCTACTATTTTCTTAACGTCTGACGCGATATTGGCGTCATGCCGCTTGCATAGGCCGTTCCATGACGCGATGGCGAGCGGTCCTCGGGGAGAACAGTGATGCCGGGATATCCAAGTGTGTTCGTCCATGTTGACGCGAGCCGCAGTGTGACAACGCGGGTGAACTTGGCGGCTCGTATTGCGGCTGCACAAGATTGTCGTCTGGTTGGCGTCTGCGCGACCTTTACGCCGGAGCCGCGTTGGTTCTATCGCATGGATGAGGCGTCCAAATACCTCCAGGCGGATCGGGAACGACGATTGCGGCGTCACGAAACTTTGCGGCAGCAGTTCCAATCCACTCTCGCAGAGCAGAGCATCACGGCGGAATGGCGCAGTGAGGACGGTGACCCGGTCGTTAATACCCTCAAGGAAATCAAGGAAGCTGGTTTGGTTGTTGCCGGCCAACCCGATGAAACCGATCCCGAAGCCTACGTCGCCCCGCAGTTTCTCGAGTCCATGATTTTGGAATCGGGCCGCCCCGTCCTCGTCGTCCCATACGCGGTGAGTATCGAAACGATTGGTACCCGGGCGTTGGTGGCGTGGGATGGCGGGCGGGAGTGTACCCGTGCATTGCATGATGCACTACCTCTGCTGGCAGGCAGCGAAGTTCATGTACTAAGCGTGCAAGCGATGCGTCATAGCCTGCGTCAGGATGCAGCACCGGCCTCGAGCGCCGCACGACTGTTACGCGATGTCGGTGCGGAAGTGCAGACCGAGTTTGGTCCTGCAGCAGCGGATATGGCCATTGGGGAACTCATCCTGTCTCGCGCGGCGGATTGCGGGGCAGACATGATCGTAATGGGGGCATATGGGCATGGCCGCTTCAGGGAACTCGTTCTGGGAGGCGTCACCAGAACCATCCTTTCAAGCATGACGGTGCCTACGCTGTTCGCGCATTGACCCCGCGCCTGTGGACGGCCAACATCGGATCAAGAAGCTGCTCTTTTTCGCTATGTGGCATTTCGCCTGGCGCCCCTTCAGCAGCAATTGTGTGCAATGTCGACTCCCCTTGACTTCGTAGGCGCCCGGTTATCGGGCCAACGGAAGCTGCATTCGGGGTGAGGCCTTCGTTTCAGCATGGCGGCAAGCTACGGCACAACAGGTGAGGCGCTCGAGGATCATGTCTCGATGCGTGGTCGTTTCCCCAAAAAGAGCAAGCCAGCGCTTTTCGAAAGGCATAGGGAAGCGATCGCGTCCCTAGCGCGCGAGGTCTTCGAGATTGCTGAGGCGGCGTCTCAGCTTTGGCGTGTAGAGGGAGGGTCAGGTTATGTACAAGCATGTCCTTGTGGCGATAGATGGAACTGCATGCGCGCATCGTGCGCTCGGGGAGGCAATCGGTCTCGCTGCTTGCTCCCATGGGGAGGTGGAGATCGTCCACGTCATCGACTATACGTTTCTCCAGTACGAGAGCGGTCCTGGCATTCGAACCGACGTCGTACCAGAGCTTATGGAATGCGGCAGCAACCTGCTTCGCGATGCTGCAGCCGCCGCCGAAGTGGCGGGGGTGCGCTGCACAACGACGTTGATTGACAACGTTCTCAGCTTGGGAGACGTGGCGGGGCAGGTTTTGGCGCACGTCATTAAGAAACATCCCGATGTGGTAGTGGTAGGGACCCACGGCCGTCGAGGGCTCAGGCGCGCCTTCCTGGGAAGTGTCGCCGAGTCGCTGGCGCGCGCGTGTCCAGTTCCCGTCCTGCTGGTGAGGGCGCTTGAGTCCGAGTCAGTCTCCGCAGCATCTGAGGAGCTGCCCTGACCGACCGGCGTGTGGGTTGCCCCCGGATAGCCCCCGATGGCCCCCCCGATAGCCGGCATGCAAGGGATGCTTGACAAGAGTGCCAGCGGGCGGATAGCAACGCTCGGCACAACGTTATCGAGATCGTTATCGAGATCCCGCGTGACATCGCGAAGACCTAGCGTGAGGTTTCCCGTTTTTGCGGATTCCTGTCCACGTTAGTATGCTTGTCGGCCTCAATGACTTTCGGCTTCGTGCTCCATTGACTTGTCGACGTTAGTCTCTACCGGTTGGTTCATATCCTCGCGGACCACAAGCACCGGAACGGAGCAGTGGCGAACCAATTCCTCGGCAACGCTTCCCAGCAGCGCGCGAGACAGGCCGCTGTGTCCGTGGGAACCTGTCACGATCATTTCGGCCCCCGAATTCTTTGCGAACTGGACGACCCGGTCTGCCACGTCACCAAGCGTGGCCATGTCATCAATCAATTGGAGCGAGTGGTCGATCCTGGCTGCCCGCGCACGCGCTGCAGCCTTTGCGAGGAGCGCGCCGGCTGCCAGGACGTGCTTGAGGCGAATGTCGGCGAGTTCAGAAGGCTTGTTGTCGTGCTTTAAGAACCCATAATCGACGACATGCAGGATCTCGAGCGTGGCTTGTCGGCGCTTGGCTTCACGCAATGCCTCCTCGAGCGCGCGCTGCGCGCAGCGGCTGAAGTCGATGGCGACCAGTATCTTTCGGGCCATGGCGGTCTCCTCGATTTCCTTGAAAAGGTTGGTGGGGGCTTGGATGTGCCTGCCCCCCGCGTGCTAACAAGAACTACTGTGACGCACCTTTCCTTAACGGATCCGGAGGTTGTTGATGACTTCCGACACCCCTGGTGCGGACCAAGCTGCGCCTCCGACCGCGCGGCGCTCTGCAAGGGAATCCACGGTACCTTCCAGGGTGACCACCCCGGCGTTGGCCTTGATCGAAATGTGATGGGCCTCGCGTTCCGCGTGCCGACGTAACGCGGATTCGATCTTGCCCTCAATGGCTTCGGGGACGAGCTTGGGTTCGACACGGATCAAGTTCAACACGCCGACCACGCCGCGCAGGTGGGTAATCGCACTTTCAGCCGCGCGGCGCTGGAATCCCCATTGCACGGTACCCCGCAACGTAATCCAGCCCTTCTCGATTTCGACCTGCAGATCATCGGCCGGTACGTGCACATACCATTGCAGAGCGTTGCGGGCGGCCAGCACGATGGCTTCGTCGTCCTGCGTGGCGTTCTGCCGGACTTCCAGCTTGACGACGACGCCCTTGACACCGCTCACGCGCTCGGCCGCCCTCTGGGCTGCAATCTTTTCCGAATATGTGCCGATATGCCCGGATAGCGTAACGATCCCCTGGTGCACTTCCACGCCGATGCCTTGCGCGGCGATTCGGGGATCCCATTCGAGCTCGTCGTTCACAAGCTTCTTGAGTTCCATGTCTGTTTTCATGCTGCGCTCCTGGTCGATATGTGTTTGCCATAGAAAAGGCCGTTCCCCCATTCTGAAATCTAGGAGACCTTGGCGTTCTTCTTTTGACCTGACACAACGTTGCGGAAGATGGCGGTCCGGCAGGCAGCCGGAGTCGCTGTGTACTAGGGCGGCGCAGGCCATCACGAAGGGACCCCATGACCATGTAGCGGCTAGGGATGTGAAGGGAAGGGCATGGGGAACGTGTGCGAGCGTTTCCGTCGCCACGCCGACCAGGTTTCCCACGCCGTTCACATTCACCCGATTGGGCGTGAGGCAGCGTCGTCATTCGGATGTTTGACGCAGATCAGTTTCCGGCGCTTGGGCATTTCTATAGTGAGATAGGGGCGTCGGAGCCGAGGGTCAGCTCTGAGGCGATGAGTCAGGGATTGCGACATACGCGTCCTATGCGATATCCGAGTCCGGCGTCCTACGTATTGGGTAGTAATAGGCACGGCCAGCGAGACGACATATGACAACGCTGAGAAAGAATGCGGACGAACGCCAATGCGGCGCACCGTCGTCCACCGGCACAGTGAGAGCGCTGTCCGAAAGCAGTGGGGACCTGCGGGACACACCTGATACGTATCGCGTGCGGGGCGGAACAGGCGCGGAGCCACTAAGACCTAAGCCATACGCTTCGGCTGGACCAGGCGAGGGGATCACCCCAAGGCAGTCCACGAACCAGCGGTTGCGCTCCTACGCGCAACCGTGTACCGAGCAGCACGACGTGCGGGAGCCGGTCGGGTATGCCGGCCAGGACCTATTCAGGCGCGTGGGCTACCACGATCTTCGCGCATACACACAGCTTGTCGATGGTGGACTGAGCCAGGGGTTCGTGCTGGTTCGCCACCACACGCTCGTTGGTACTGTGCAGAAAATTTTCCCTGCTGGCGCCCCCCAACCCAAGAGTGCGTTGGCGCTTGCATTGGCGATGGCGCAGCTTGATCGTCTAGCATGCACCATAGCCCATGAAGGACTTGCGCTCGATTGCGGCGAACAGTCGATCTGAGTTGCGCTGTGTGGGCGTGCCTCGATGAAAGCCCATGCTTTCATCCTGCACGAAGCCGGCAATACCGGTGGAGCACAACTGCCCTGGGTCGACACCCGTCGGTTCGCCTACTCCTCACTGCGTGTGACGCGGGATGGCGTCAGAGCAGAAGCCCGAACACATATTTGACGAGTTCCTCCAGTGGCATGATGGTCAGCAACAACGGCGAAATCGGAAGGAATACGGCGGCGGACATTTGCACGATCGCATCCCTGGTAATTGGGGCAAGGCGCATGGAGCGCACGATTTCATAGCTATTGCCAAGATCGGCAAGCGATTGGATGTCGGCGCTACCGATAAGGGGTTCGTTGGCCATTGCACCGCCGCGCAACCACTTTTTGTCGAACTGCCGCACATAACGCTCCGCGAGTGCGCCATATTCGTTCAGCCCCTGGCGCTTGATCTGAGCAAGTTGTGGGGCGAAGACCAACAACGGGCCGAAGACGATCGCCAGAAGAAATAGAAGCATCGCCGCGATCTGCATCTTGAATTCCGGCAGAGACGCGCCAAGGAAGAGAATACGGCTTGCCAAGTTGCCACTAACCATGAAGCCATGCGCGGCAAGCAACAGGCCGAAAGCAAAGACGGTATTGGAAAGAAAACCCAACCCGCCGACGCGATCTGGGTGCGTCGGCACAAGTTCGAGGTGGATGCGCGAAAGGTGCCACAGGAATCGCATCCATATAAAGACCCGAAAGTACCAACGAAGCAGTAGGAACTGGAAAATGGGCAGGCTGACATAGCCATACCAGAGGCCAGCGAGGGAAAGCCTGGCATGATCGCCTACCTGAACGGCATACCAGGTGTTTGTCTGCAAGGCAGTGTAGTGACGCCAGATCACAAGAACGCCCAAGCCGTAGACAACGAGGATCAGGATGACTTCTGCCAGTACCGAATTGCGTAGCCGCAATGCCGCCTCAATGGCGGCATTAAATTGGACTCTGGCGCCCGACGCAATCAAGTTGCGTTCGAGGAATGTTCGGGCAATTCCGCCCAGACGCCGATGTACCACAAGCTCCGCTGCGATGAGCAGTGGCACAGCAACAAGAAAACGCAGATGTACCTCCACGTCCCGCAAGAAAGGTACAGTTTCTTTCCCGCCATACAGGTTTCCTTCCAGCGCGCACAGCGCCAATAACGGAAGCCAGGCAAACAGCGAAATGACTACCAGGCGCTGGCGTAGCAGGTGCAACGCATCATCGGATAGGTGTGCGCGGCGTAAGAGCTGGTAGACGGGGCCGCCGAGCACGAGGGAAAAATCCTGACGACTCGAGAGGATCTCATCTGCTGCGCTCGACTGGAACTTGGTCCGGATGTCCGGTGTGCGATGGCGGTTCATTTTCTTGCTCCTGACCTAGATACTTGTCGCTGGCGCTTGACCAGCCTGTGCCAGGTCACGGGGCCGGATGCGCCCAAGCTTGTCCGGTACCTCCAATCTAGGTGTGGTGCGATCTCGCTAATTGATGGGGCGCAAGGTTTTCAAAGTTTCCCGCAGGATTAGTTTGGATCGAGGCGAACCCACGCGCGTCGCGGTAATGAGCCGCGCGTCTCATCTGTTGTTGCTGTGGTGGGTGACCCGGCTGCGGACTAAGCCTTTGGGTGCAGCACGACGGGATGCGACTGGGGCAATCAGGACTTCCGAGCCGGTCTATCTCGCTAGATGTCGGCCAGCGCATTCCGGTCCAGGAGCTCGATCTGTTTGCCGTCGACCCGGATGAGTCCATCGCGCTGGAAACGGGAGAAGGTACGGCTGACCGTTTCGAGCTTGATGCCAAGGAAGCTGCCGATTTCCTCGCGCGTCATGCGAAGGTTAAATTCCCGCGTGGCGTAGCCACGGTTGCCCAGGCGGTGCGAAACGTTAAGCAAAAACGCGGCCACACGTCGCTCGGCGGTCATGCCACCTAGCAGCACCATCTGGCGCGATTCCCGCACAATTTCCCGGCTCAGCAACTGATGCAGATGCAGCTGAATGCCATGCATTTCGCGGCACAGGGCTTCGAGCGATGCGAATGGCATGACGCACACGGTGCTGTCCTCAAGCGCGATGGCGTCACAGTCGTATTGGCCCTCGCCAATAGCGCCAAGTCCGAGCATGTCCCCGGGAAGGATGTAGCCGGTCACGTGTTGGACCCCGTCTTCGTGGCCCGCCACCGTCTTGAACGAACCGCTACGCAGCGTGTACAGGCTCTTGAATTGATCGCCATTGCGGAACAGATACTCACCACGGTACACCAGGCGCCACTGTCCCAATACGCCTTCGAGCCGCGACAAAGCCTGTTCGTCAAGCCCTGATGCGAGGCACATGGGGCGCATGGAGCAATGCGAGCACCTTGATGCCAGTCCGCGTCCCATGGGCGCGGACGTACGTGTTGGCAACGGAATGACGCGCCCTGTGAAAGGACCGGGCGCTTCAGCACGCAGTTGTATGACGGGATGCATGTCTCTTCCCCTTGCGCGGTGGTTTTTGCGCCGACGCAGGTTCTGCGTCGAGCCAGCATGTGGGTGCCAGTGGCCTGAAGTATTGGTCACCATGAACCGGACCGAAATCAGGAATGGCTGAGACACGGGTCAGAGGATGGCAGCTTCCTGTCAGAAATTCCTGACAACGCGATTAAAAGCCTTGCGCTGGCGCAAGGTATGGCGAGGCAGAGTCGCTAGGGTAGAAGCGCGGCGCACTTTGCGCTCGACTACCGATGAGGGGCGAAATGAAAAGCGATACCCAACTCAAGCAGGACGTGCTGGATGAACTGGCATGGGATCCGGAAATCGACGAGCGCGAGTTCGGCGTACAGGTCAAGGACGGAATCGTTACCCTGACGGGCCACCCCCGTTCGTTTCGCGCCAAGCACTGTGCCGAACAGGCCGTAGGCCGCGTGTCCGGCGTTCGGGCGTTGGCCATTGAAATGGATGTTGTGTTGGCGGGTGACGCGGTACGCTCGGACGCCGATATTGCTTGGGCAGTGGAGAATGCCTTCGCGTGGAGCTCGGTCGTGCCGGCCAACGGCGTACACGTCGCCGTGGAACATGGAGTCGTCACACTCTCAGGCGAAGTGGATTGGGACTATCAGCGCCGTGCGGCTGAAGATACGGTGTGCACCCTCCATGGCGTGAGGGATATCGTCAATCGTTTGGTGTTGACGGCCCGTACTACTGGAGCCGATGTCAAACAGCGCATCGAAGATGCACTGAAGCGCCAAGCGATCCGGGACGCTAGGCATGTCACGGTGACGGTGCATGAAGGTGTGGTGACGCTGTCTGGCCGGGTCAGTTCCGAGGCCGAGCGGCAAGCGGCTCACAATGCGGCGTGGATTGCTCCCGGCGTCATGAAGGTCGTGGACGATATCTGCGTCGTGCAGTAAGGGCCTGCTACACAATACCCTCCGCCGGCCGATTACAAGCAAAGGACGGCAGCGCCGGCAAGCCGGCCGGTGCGAAGATCGTCCAAGGCGGCATTGGCTTCGGCAAGGGGGTAGGGTGTCGTGCGAATGCGAAGCGGATTCGCTGCCGCTGCAGCCATCAGGCCGAAGCCATCGGCGCGGGTAAGGTTGGCGACAGACACGAGACGCCGCTCTTCCCAGAGCAGCCGATAGGGAAACGCAGGCAGGTCGCTCATGTGAATGCCGCCGCAAACGACGGTGCCGCCCTTGTCTACCGCGGCTAGCGCGGCGGGCACGAGTGCACCATCGGGCGCAAAGATCAGCGCGGCATCCAGCTTGACGGGCGCCTTCTCATCGCTCGCACCTACCCACGCCGCGCCAACCTCGGTGGCAAGCGCCTGGGCGCGATCGTCACCGGTCCGGGTGAAGGCGTACACGGCGCGCCCCTCGGCGACGGCGATTTGCGTGACAATGTGCGCGGCGGCGCCGAACCCGTAAATGCCGATTCGCCGTGCCGGCCCGGCCATGCGGAGCGTCCGGAATCCGATCAGCCCTGCGCACAGCAGCGGCGCGGCGTGCTGGTCATCGTAGGTCTCGGGAATGCGAAAGCAATAGCGCGCATCCGCGACCACATATTCGGCATAGCCACCATCGCGTGTGTAGCCGTGAAACTGTGGCGTGTCGCACAGGTTTTCCCGTCCTTGCACACAAAACGCGCAGTAACCGCATGTGTGTCCCAGCCACGGCACACCGACGCGCTCGCCAAGCGCGACAGTCTCTACGCCGGCACCCAGCGCGTCGACGAGGCCAACGATTTCATGCCCGGGGATCAGCGCGTTCTTGGGCGAGGGAAGTTCGCCATCCACGACGTGCAGGTCTGTGCGGCACACCCCGCAAGCGGCGATCCGGATCCGTACCTCGCCTGCGAGCGGGTCGGGTACGGGCACGGTGCGCGCCGTCAGACGCGATCCAGGTCCGTCCCATACCATCGCGCGCATCTTGCTCCGAGTGTCCATGACGCCTCCTTGACCGATTCGGTCGCACTCGATTCTGCCGCGTTTTGCGGGTGTCCCTGCGTTCTCATGTCCGTTGCGCGCGGGCGTTTGACTTGGCACAAGCCGGGCGCGGACAAATTGGCTAGATTTGTGCTGAAGCGCAAATCTAGCCGGCGTGGAGGGACGCTCATGGAATTCAAGACCATTTTGGTCGATATGACCGAAGATGATGCACGGGAAGCGCGGCTTGACACGGCACTCATACTGGCGACATGGTTTGGAGGACGCGTGGCGGGTGTCACCGCGACGGGCCCGCTGCTCGACCCCTATCGCAGTGCAGGTGAGGCAGCGTTGCGATATCAGGCAATGCGCGCCGACATGCTGCGCCGTCTGGACGCCGCAGGCACCGAGGCGCTAAACCGTGCCCTGATGCGCCACCGGACAAAAGTCGAGGCTTTTCACCGGGTAGTCGGGCAGGAAGCGGGCTGGGTACTGGCGGCAGAAGGACTGACCAGCGACATCGTCCTGCCAGGGCTGCCTGGTGCGTCGCCGGAGCTTCCTGCGCTGTTGGCTTCAGCCGCCGAGTACGCGCTTGTTAATGCGGGAAGACCGATTCTGGTTGTGCCACCATCGGCCCGGCTCGACCCGTTGCACACTGCGGTCGTAGCCTGGAATGGCAGGCGCGAGGCAGCAAGAGCCGTGGCCGATGCGCTGCCCTTGCTCCGGCGTGCAAAGCGCGTCATTGTTCACGTCGTCCTGACGCGCTCCGGGGCTGGCGGGCACGTGGCCGGCGAGCAAGAGGCCAGTGCGCTGGTCCAATGGCTCACCACCCATGACGTGCGGGCATCGCTTCGCTTCGACGAGGCCTCTTCTGCTGCAGAATGCCTCATAGGACGTGTCCTCGTCGACGACGCCGGCCTGCTTGTGGCTGGCGGCTATGGGCACTCGCGGCTTGGCGAGCTGTTTCTCGGCGGTACTACCCGGACGCTACTGCAAAATTCGCCCGTCCCGCTTCTCATGTCGCACTGATGCCTCTTTTTGCCTTCCTGGTTTCTTGCTCATTGCCGTCCCCGCCCAGTTCCGGGGTCTCGCGCGCGGGTCGCCCGGGATCATGACAATCTAGGCACTGGGATTGGGCGGAAAAGGCCCTAGCATGCAAACAAGGCGGGTATCGGGGAGCGACTGATCAGCGCCGCAGCAACGTCGTCGTGCCAGTGCGCGCGCTGGGTCTCATGCCCGGCGACAGGTTCCCCCGGATGTCCACCGGCGCCACACACCAGAAGATCCGCGCGGCGGCGCACCGCCAGATCGAGCAGTGTGTGGCCGATATCCGTCGAAGACCGCGCCAGTAGTTCGACAAGTGCAGCCCTGATGCCACGTCGGGCAAGCCAGGTGATCGCGTAGCTGGCCGGTGCGACGCCTTGCCCACGTGCGTCGATCGGTGTGCAGCAGGCAATCGTGACATGGCGGGCTTGTCTGAGCACCGGCAGCGCATCGCGCAGCGCCCGCGCGGAGGCGCGATTGCCGCTCCAGCAGACGATGACAGATACGTAGGGCCACACACTAAGGCTGACAAGCGGGCCCGGCGGGATGACGAGGACCGGTGGACCGATGTCCACGATGGCTGCCTCGACGAACCGCCGCATCGCCGCGGCGCCTGACTCGGCCGGGTCAGGCCGGCTCAGGACAATGAGATCAGCAAGCCTGCCTTCACAGTGGATGGCGTCAAGCGCGGTGCCTTCGCCAATGCGCCAGTCCACCGCAAGCCCCGCTCGTTCTGTTGCCGATTCGAACAGTCTTCTCGTCGCGTCATGATCGTCCGCTGGGCAGACCGTAGACACTGCGTCCACTGGTTGCGCGGACAGCAAGCCGATCAATGTGGCATGAAAGGCATTCGCCAAGGCAGCCGCATGGGAAAGCCGCACCGGAGCATGGCCGGACGTATCCACGTGGACCATGATGGCCGAGATGTCCATCTGCCTCCTTGGAAGAGGGCAATGAGCGAAGAGATAGACTTAATGTAGAGGGTCAGCGCTACGCAAGGTTGCGGAAGATCAACGCATCGGAGAATTAAATGCGGGCGCTACGCGCGGTGAGTAAATGGCGAGCCAGTGCGCGCACTAGAGTTCAGCATCATCGGAAAAGAGGCGGGCTTGGATCGCATAGCGCACCAGCGCCGCGTCGCTGCGCAACTGCAATTTCTCTAGCAGTCGCATCTTGTAGGTGCTGACCGTCTTGGCGCTCACGCAAAGCGCTTCGGCGATCTCGGTAAGCGACTCGCCATTGACGATGCGGCGAAACACCTCGAGTTCGCGATCGGATAGGCTGGAATGCGGGACATCGAAGCTCTCCTGCAGACCAAGTGCGAGCTTCTCAGCCATCTCTGCGCTGACGTAGGTGCCACCGTTGGCCACCTTGCGCAGGGCCGCGACAAGATCGTTGGCGGCACTGTCCTTGGTGAGGTAGCCGGCGGCCCCAGCACGAAAAGCCCGCACAACATACTGTTCCTCCGCATGCATGGTGAGCACGAGCACACGAGTGCCGGCGTGATCGGTCTTGATGAGGCGAACGAGTTCCAGTCCGCTGCGCCCCGGCATGGAAAGGTCCAGCAAAATGACATCAGGCGAAGTGTCCCTAATGACTTGGGACACCTCCGCGGCCTTCGACGCCTCGCCGACCACCTGCACGTCCGCCTCGCGTTCCAGGATGTGCCGTATTCCGTTGCGCACAACGGCATGGTCGTCTGCGATGACGACACGTATCATGGAGAGTCTCCCGTCTGGTGGACCCGGATCGGAAACCGCAAGCACAGTTCGAACCCTCGTGACGGTGCGTGAGCGATGCAAAGCGTGCCGCCGAGCAAGCGCGCGCGCTCGCGGATCCCCAACAGGCCGAACGAGCGTCGTCCGTTTTCCCTCACGATGCCGTCCCATCCATTGCCGTTGTCGCGCACGCGCAGCAACCACTCACCGTCGACTTCGCTGAAGTCGACCCAGGCTCGACTGGCGTGCGCATGGTGCACGACGTTGTTCAGGGCTTCCTGCACGATGCGGAAAACGGCTGTGCCTTCCTGCTCCGTAGTCTCGACGTGATCGGGCACCTGGACCGCAACAGCGATGCCATAGCGTCGGCTGAAGTCCTTGGCGAGCCAGTCCAGTGCCGCAGCGAGTCCCAGTTCATCTAGCAAAGCGGGCCGCAGGTCCGCGGAAATCTGCCGCACCGCAGCAATCGCTGCATCAATGCCGTCATGCATGGCCGTCGCGCGCGTGAGGTGTTGAGCAGAAGCTCCCTCGCGGCGCAGCTCATCCTCCAGCATGGCCAGATCCATCTTCAGGGCGCTCAGGCGCTGGCCAATGTCGTCGTGCAGTTCGCGGGCGACGCGGCGCTTTTCTTCCTCACGGCTGGCCAAGATACTATCGGAAAGCGCCTGCAACTCCTCACGTGAGTGGCGTATCGCCGACTCGGCCCGCACCCGCTCGGTGATGTCCCGCAGCATCACGGTAAATAGCTTGCCGCCGCCGGTGTCCTGCGTCTGGGAGATCGAGGCTTCAATCGGGAACTCCGTACCGTCCGCGCGCTGCCCATAGAGCGTGCGTTGCTGTCCCATCTGGCGATCGGACACGCCGGTGACGCCGAAGCGGCGCACGTGCAGGGCGTGCGCGGCGCGAAAGCGTTCGGGCAACAAGACGTCTAAGGGTTTCCCGATGGCCTCGCGCGCGGGAATACCAAAGAGCCCTTCGGCCATTGGGTTGAAGAGGACGATATGCTGCGCTGCGTCTATAGAGATAATTGCCTCCATGGATGTGCGCACGATGGCGGCCAGGCACGCCTCGTTAGCGGAGACATGGCTAGGCAGCAGCTGACCGTTATCGTCATCCGGCGTCGCAGGCATGAACGGATTGCAGTTAGGGCGTAATGTAAGGTGTAGACCTCCGGCGAAGGGCGGCGGGGAGGGTACCTCATCACAATATACGATTTCCTTTTCGGACCAAAATGCTGTATGTCAGGCGCAGCTCGCCCGCCGGCCGCCGCGTGCCTGGGGGAAAGGAATGCCAATAGTGGGTAATACAGAGGTTGATGCAAGACGTAAGGAAAGAGCCCTAGCGAGATTTGTCTTTGGTGTGGCGAGCTAGATCGCCGAGGCCGCAGGCGTTGCCCGCGCGGGCGCTGATTATTGACGCTAGCTGTCCGGGTTCACCGCCTGATGCGGCAAGGTCATCTTGTCGGCCATACTGGCCCCTGACTCATGCCCTACTCGCCCAACCGTGCGGCTCGGGAAATTTGTGCCCGTGCTCCCGCATGCGCCTGCGTATCTCCTGCGGCGTTAGCATCGCGTATCAAGAAGGGAATCCGCATCGATGCTCAGGCGTGGAGCGCTTTCCTGCGTTTGTCCGGTGCCGAGGGCGACGTCCATCGCGTTGTCCAGCGCCTGAATTGCGCTGCGGTTGCTATCGCCCGCCACAAGAATGGATTTGAAAAATTGCCTCTTCCTCACACAAGCTCCGATGAACTCTGATTGGCCCTTTCAGACTTGTGTGACTGCGCGCGGCGATTTGCGGCGACGCAAGCTTCCCACCCCTGCCGCCTGAACCGCCATGCGATTCACAGCGAAAAAGGCCGATATTGACCCAGCACAAGCCGTGCATGGCGCAACTTGCCATGATAAAAATGGCCGGATTGACCGGCTCTAATGCAAGGAGACCGTAATGAACAGCCTCAAGCACTACGATCCGTTTGCCGTCGAACCTATCAGCGACATGATGCAAGGCATGCTGCGGGCATTCCGTGGCACAGCCGATGCCGGCATGGTCTTTAAGGTTGATGTCACCGAATCGGAGGGAAGTTATACCCTGACTGCGGAACTACCTGGCGTGAAGAAAGACGATATCGAGATCAGCGTGGACCGTGGCACCGTGATCATCGGCGCCAAGGCGGAACGGACTTCGGAGCAGCGCGAGGGCGATCGTGTGATCCGACACGAGCGCTACTGCGGCACCCTGCGCCGCGCTTTCACGTTGGACGCCGACATCGACGAGAGCCAAGTCGACGCGAGCTATGCCGATGGGGTGCTGCACCTAGTGTTGCCCAAGAAGGAAGCTATGCCACAAAAGCGGATCGTCATTCGTGAAACGACGTCGGGGCCCCAAGCCTAGCTGCTCACCGCTTCGCCGTTTGTCCGCTCATAGACGCCCGCGCTTCCTCCCTGCAGACGGGGGGTCGCGGGTCGAGTGGGGCAGGAGTGGGCCGGAATGGGGCAGCTCGCCAGGCCGCGGCACAGCCGAGACCTGTTTTCACTGTAAGGCCTTTTCTAAGGTCTGGCGCAGAGCCCCGGTAGCGCGTGCCAGTCGATTGCTGTCATCGGCTGCTGCCGTCGTGCTCGTCACGCCTCGTTTGGCGACAGCCACGCGGGACGCGGCGATGTTGTCGAGACGGTCGGCGCCTGTTCCAGCGCCGCGGCGAACCCATCGAGGTCTGCCTGTGCGTTGCCACTGACGATGTCACGCTGGCTCAACACCAGGACGGGGGAGGGTGTGCATCCCATGATGGTGGCGATTTCCTCCGCAGCGCGAAATCCCCCGCTGGACGCCATGACCGCAATGCCGGCGAGCTTCTGCCCGTAGTGTCGGTGCTCCCGGAGGAAGCATCGCATCGGCGCGGCGAGATGGCCCACCCAGACGGGTGCCATCACGACAAGCTTGCGATAGTCGTCCAGCGCCGGGCCAGTGTAGCAATAGGCAACATCCCGCCGGAAGACGTTGTCCAGCACGCAGCGCAGGTCCCCCATGACGCCAGCCCGACTGACCTGGTCCGTAATCTCGAAGATCGGACAGTCGAGTCGGTCACTCAATAGGCGGGCGACCAGCCGGGTCGTCCCTGTTCGCGAATAGATAACGAGAGCGGTGTCGTTCATTGCAGCCTCCTGTTGGTACACGGCCGGATAGCCAATGGCGCGCGATCTGTCTGTTCAGAAAGCTAGTTCTTGCGCCGTGCGTTGGCTTGATGTGTATCAATGGATCAGCGGTGCATTTCCCTATGCTGAAGGCAGACAAATGTTGTCTTCCAGAGGAGAAAATGATGACCCGGAATCATGCGGTCGCCGCACTGGCGACCATTGCCGTGCTGCTGTCCTCGCCGGTCACCGCGCAGAAAAACTATACAGATGGCGGCGATCTGTATGGTGGGTCTCACGCACCCGATGCAAAGGAAACGCCCGCAAAGCAAGCGAAGAAGTCGACGGCGCATAGAAGTGGCAAGTTCGATCCTTATACGGATGGCACGCATGCCAAGAGCCATCTGGCGCCCCCCGCCAAAACCACGCCTGATGGCCGTCCCCAACCCGATGACGTGGCAAAGATGGGGAAATTCGATCCCTATACGGATGGTGCGTCCAAGCAATAGCGGCCGCGCCCAAATCACGAGGCGGCTAATCCGGACCCCGATCAGCCGCCGCTCTTACCAAAGCGAGTGGGAGTAACCGCCAGCGTTGGAAAGAGTTGATATGAGGCGAAAGGCGGCGCGCGAAGGGGCATTGGATTGCAGCACCGACCCAAGGGGAAACGACATGGAAAAGCCACGTATCGCGCTGATCACTGGCGGCATGGGGGGCCTCGGTGAAGCCATTGCACTTCGCTTGTGCGCCGATGGATTTCGGGTGGTCGTGACCTACTCCCCGCATAATGACCATGTCGGCACCTGGCTGGAAGTCCATTGGAGCCAGGGACGGAATATCGCGGCTTATCCCGTCGACGTGACCAGCAACGACGATTGCCAACACTGTGTGACCCGAGTTGAGGACCAAATCGGGCCGGTAGACATCCTGGTGAACAACGCGGGCATGGCTCATGCCGGCGCGTTTCGCGACATGTCGCTGGATGAGTGGCGGATCGTTATGGCCACGGATCTGGATTCGATGTTCCACATGACCAGGCCAGTATGCAATGGGATGGCCGAACGCCGATGGGGCCGGATTGTCAACATTTCGTCGGTCAGCGGGTTGCACGAAGTGATCGGCAACGCCGCCTATGCGGCCGCCACTGCAGGGATACACGGGTTCACCAAGGCCCTTGCCCTAGAACTGGCAAGTCACGGCGTCACCGTCAACACGGTGTCGCCCGGGTTTCTGGATACGCCAATGGTCAGCGCCATGCCAGCGGAAGTCCTAGCCCAGTCCGTCTTGCCCGCCATTCCCGCGGGTCGTCTGGGGCGCCCTGCGGAAGTCGCCGGCTTGATCGCATATCTTGTTTCGGAGGAAGGCGCATACGTAACGGGCGCCGATCTGGCAATCAATGGCGGATACCATATGTCTTAACGGCCCAATCGGCCCCTCAGGGCTGCGAGTGCGAGAGATGCGCAAGAGGCCTGGAGGTTGATCGGTCGCGTGGGTACGCATGGGTATCGATCGCGTGGCTAATGATCGTGACTGTCATTACGATTCGATCTGCGCCTCGACACGGCCCTCCCGAATTGCCGACACGAAAGCACGGAAATCACTCCGATTCTGCGAGCAATATTCCATCGCGAACTCGCAGATCGCGTCATCAAAGGTCTGTCCGGAGCCCATGTAGCCGGCGATGGTCGCGGCGTCGCCGGAGCGTGCATGCGCGCGTGAGAGCGCGTGGGCACACATACGCCCGTACTGCCTTAGCATGCCAGTGTCCCAATCCTCGATCACAGCTGAGAGCTTCATGTCACGTAGTTGTCTGACATAAAAATCCCTTCCGTTTCTTCCACGTGTCCAACCAAGGAAGACGTCGCTTGCAGTCTGCATGAGCCGCTGGCCGGCAATGACGCGCTCGCCATGATTAGCATGGAGGCTCTTTCCGGTATATGGTTCGAGCACTGAGGGTCGTGCTTCCTTCACCTGCAAAAACAGCGGATCGTTATCGGCGGCGAGAAACAAGCCGACGGCGCACATCGTTCCCACGCTGCCCACGCCGACCACTTTGATGGCGAGATCGAAAAAGTGAAACCGGTCGAACAACACTCGCACATGCTCGGGCAGGCTTTCACGATACGAAGCGATGGCCTCGCTGTAATCGGTACCGAGGCCAGGCGCCATGTCTTCTGTCGGATGGAAGATGAGCGGTGGTTCATCCTTGATGCGGGGCTGCTCTCCTTCTTCCGACACAAGCTTCGGATAGAGATGGTCCGGCACGTTCTTGCGCTTCTCCTGCTCGATACGCTGCGCGAGCCTTTTGCGGGCAGCCGCTACAATCTCCGGATCACCGGTGCGATCCTCGTATTTCTGAAGATCGATTCTGTCGTACCAGACGTCCAGCGCACGCATCCACCCGTAGTTGCACATTCGCTCGCGATATTCGCGAACAACGTCCGTCACGATCCGGGCCGCATCACTCTTGGACAATGCAAGGTGCTCTGCGGCGATGGCCACACTCGCCGCCAATCGTTTCAGGTCCCATTCGAAAGGCGCAGGCAGGGTTTCGTCCAGATCGTTGATATCGAAAATGATATTGCGCTCCGGCGTGGCAAAGCCACCAAAATTCATCAGATGCGCGTCGCCGCAAGCCTGGACGCGAATGTTACTGGACGGCGTGGTAGCCAAGTCGCCGCCATCAGCATGGCAGCACCACGATAGAAGGCAAAGGGTGAGGAAGCCATTCTGCCAAAGCGGATCGGGACCAGGTCAAGCATACGACCTGCGTTCGAAGCGACAAGGAGGGCAACCGGGTCCTGCCGGTCTTCGGGGGGCCGCCAGCCGGACTGCGACGAGCGGGGCGTAGCATCGCGCAGGGCTCGGCCATTGGCCGCGCGTTCGTCTGCGCTCAGGTAGGCAGCTGGCGCATCGACTGATCTTGTCATGTGACGGGCGCTTTCTGGCTTGTTCATGGACTGCTCCTTATCGAGGAGAGTTTTCGTCGATTGCGTTTGGCGACTCGGGGATGGCGTCAGGACGCAAGAAGGCTTCCATAGCGCGCTCCACTGAGGTGCCCCGCCCGAAGTCGCCCACGCGCTCGGCGAGCCCTTCGGCTCGCAAGATGTCGCGCGCGCCGGCGTGGGCTCCAACCAGCTGCAGTTCGATGTTTGCGGCGACCAATTCCTTGTGCAGTGACGTTAGCATCCGTGCCCCGGCCAGATCTACGATGGGGGACGCGGAAAGGTCGCAGATCACCAGCTTCGGCGCCTGGGCGCGTGATGCGATCTGTTGCCGCACCGCTTGAACGACATGCTCGACGTTAAAGTAGAGTAGAGACGCTTCGGGCCTGAAAGCCAGGATTTGCGGCTCGATTTCGTTTTCCGGGTGCCGCGCGACGTCCGAATAGATCTGTGTCCCTGGAATGCGTCCGAGGAACGCAACGTGAGGGTGGGCGGCGCGCCGAATGATGAGCAGCATCGATACAAGCACGGCCACGATCACGCCTTTGAGGATGCCCAGGAGCAGCACTGCGACCAGCGCTACCATCGACACGCAAAACTCGAACCGACTTACTTTCCAAACGTGCCGCAACTCGCCGATATTGACGAGGCCCTTGACAGCGACGAGGACAATGGCGGCGAGTACCACGCTTGGCAGGTTGGCGAGAAGTCCTGTCAAGAACATTAGGCATAGCCCGATGGTGATGGACGCGACGACTAGCGCAAGCGGCGTCTTGGCTCCGGCCTTGTCGTTGACCGAACTTTGGGACAGACCGCCTGCCACCGGATAACCCTGAAAGACAGCCGTTCCAAGGTTCGCCGCGCCGAGCGCAAGGAGTTCCTGGCGCGGGTCGATTTCATCGCCATGCGCCTGGGCAATGGCCCGCGCAGCCGAGACGCTTTCCACATAGGAGAGCAGCAGGCAGGCAAATGCCAGCGGTATGACTCCATCGACGTCGCTGGGGCGCAGAGCCGGCCAATGAAACGCAGGCAAACCTTGCGGCAATGCCCCCACGACCTTGAAACCGAGTGCGCCGAGTTCCGTAGCCGAAAGCAGGATGATGGACGCCACCACGACGCCGAGCGCGACGGGACGACCGGGCAAGTATTTTTCGCCGAGCACCAGCACGATAATCGCCGTCACGCCAAATGCCAGCACGGCGAGGTTCGTCTGGGGGATTTGCTGCGCCAGGATAAGGATTCTCTCGAAGAAGACCTCGCCTCCCCCCTTGACGCCAAAGAGTTTGGGCAACTGAGTCAGCCCGATCGTGATGGCGGCGCCAGCCTTGAAGCCCAACAAGATAGTCTCGCTGATGAAATTCACCAGGGAGCTTAGCCGGAATAGCCACGCCACCAGACACATCGCCGCGACCAGAAATGCGGTTAGCGCGGCAATAGCCGCCCAGCGTTGCGGATCGCCCTGCGCCATACCGGCGAGACTGACACCGACCAGCATGGAGATGGCCGAAGTGGGGCCGATCGCTAATTGCCGCGATGAGCCGAATAGTGCGTAGAAAAGCCCGCCCGCCAGATAGCAGTAGATGCCGTACTGCGGCGGCAGCCCGGCCAGCGACGCATAGGCAAGCGATACCGGAATGCCGTATGCCGCCAATGTCACGCCGGCAACGGCGTCATGCCGCAGCCACGAGGCTTGGTAGGTCGCAAGCCAGCGTGCGGGCGGGAACCACTTACGCCACGATCCGGCGACAGTCGGGCTGGCCTCATGCAGGCCCGAAGCAGAGAAGTGGTCCATAGCATGCCTTCAAAAAGAGATGGCGGGCCTGATGCCTGGGTCGGCCTTCGTGCCGATCCAGGCATCAGGCGTATTAGCGAATTCTTAGTACGAACGTTATGGCGTTCCGACGCCAGGCGATCCCGACAGATCAGGCGTTGAATCGTAGCCATTTCAGGCTAGACAACGGGCGGGCCGCAACCTTGATCTAGATCACCGATAGCGTAGCTGGTCGGCCCCGCATTCCGCGCCTGAGGTTTTTTGGTCCGCCACTATCGCGGCTTTGCGTTGCGTCAACCTTCCCCGGAACGCCCTTACTATCGTGGACACTGTGACGCCGCCATTTGGTGGTCCATGCCGGAGGTGAGCATGAACAGTCGAAAGTCGGATCAAGAATGCGCGGCCTTTCTGTATGAAGCGATGGAAACGGGACAACGATACTCACGGTCACAGCTACTGGCTATGGCCACGCTGACAGCAGATGAATTCTGCCGGGCAAGAAAGTTCCTAGCGAATGCGGGGTTGCTCAATGTTGAACCGACTCGGTGCAAAACGCGGGCCGCTTACACGCTTTCAGGGAAGCTCTGGTCGACCAATTGGCTGAGCGTACCGCCAGTCGGTGGCGGCCAATTCGCGCAGCTGTTGCAAGCCTGGGACATCCAGCTTCCCCTGCGCGACACGGTATTCGGTGCTCGGACCGTCCATCGCTTCGGTGTCGACGAAAGGCCGTCGGACACGGCCACGGCGGCCGAGCAGACTCTGCGCGCTGCCTTGCTCGGTCCTACGTCATCGTTCTAGAGTCAGCATCTCATACAGAGTATTGCGTCCGCAGTCTTGAGATGAGAACCAGGAGGCACAACATGGATCCCACCGTCTTGCCGGCTGGGGACGGGAGCATTGCAGATGGACTACTCCAGGTCCTCGAGCTCCTGAGCGACTTAACATCAGAAGGCCGGCTGCGCCCTGAACTTGTAAGTGAAATTCGCAGAGCCCTGCACGCCGAGTTGGCACGAAGCAAACAGATGCCCGGCGTGCAGGATGTGGAGATCAAGCGTCTGCAGGAAGCCATGGCGCGACGGGACGATCGGCTACTCGCGTCGCGTTGCATGCTACTGATGCGCGCCCGACGCGATGCAAGTTCCAACCAGTTGGTCGGAATTCCGGCGGGTCCAAAGCCGCCAAGCCGGACGCATGCGTAACCGTTGATCTATCCCAATGAGAGTGGGCCATACGTTCTGTAGTCTGCTCTGTGCGACCCTCGGTTACCGGTTGGGTTGGACAACACTGCGCAAGGAGAAAACGATGAATGACATTCGCACCGACTTCATGGCACATCGCTATGCGCTGGTGGAGGATCTCAACGCGCTTCTCGCCGATGCCCAGGCGCTCGTACGGGATGTGAAAGGCAGCGCGAATGCGGGAAAGGCCTTGGCAACCGCAGAAATCGACACGCGATTGCAATTGCTTCGGGCGCGGCTCGAGGCTACCGGTGCAAACGGGCGCAAACATGCCGCATTGTGGGCCGATTCTACCGACCGATACGTCCAAGATCATCCCTGGCAAACCATCGGCATCATCACCGCCGTTTCGGCTGCGGCCGGCGCTTTAGCTATGGCCGCAATTCGACGGCGTTAGCCGCATTGGCCATTCGTGCGCGGCCGACTCTGGCGTCTTGGTTGATAGAGACCGATGCTAACGATAGCGGGAGTCCACCGTCGTACTTCTGCGGATGTCGGCGTCCAGGCAGCCACGCGCGGTTGCTCCGATCTAGGAATGCAAGCTCGTCGACTGTGCCAAATTACCCAGCCTCGGTCATGGTCCGGTGCTTCACGCGCGCCGATTCGGACGCGAATACGGAAATCAGGCCGCCCAAGATCCCGATGTTCTTCAGAATGTGATTGAGCTGGTTCCAGGAGTCAGCCAGATCGGCGCGCCAAAAACCGTGGAAGATCAAGGTGGTGGGGACCAGGAAAATAGCCAAGGCAAATGCTCCCCAGCGTGCGTTCCATCCGGAAATCAGGGTGAGACCGCCGGCGATCTCGGTTGTCATGGTGAGGATGAGCAAAAGGCCTGGTGATGGTAGGTAGGCGCTCGCCATCCAGGCGGAATATCCTGCGAAGCTCGTGATTTTCAGAAAACCGGAAATCAAAAAAAGCAATCCGAGCAGGGAGCGTCCCAGAGCATACAGGCGAGAGGCTGTTGTTTGCGGGATGGAAACCGTGGCAGTGGTCATGGCAATGCTCCAGCCGAACGTTGAGGAGGCTTGTGACCGACGCGCGCTCGCTGCTATGTGCGTAGCACCAAAGGACGTGTCTTGGAGGGTATCGCCTTGGAGGGTAGCGTTAGGTTGCGGAGGGCGCTTGCTGTAGATCAATGTTTCGGAAATCCATTGCGCAAAGTACTACGCGAGGTTGTGATGGCGCCCGAATGAGTGCTGAACTGCCGTGCGACTTCTCTCTTAAGGTGGCACGCTGCCGCGGATGCATCGGAGTGCACGTCCGACTCCACGTCTCCAGCGCCGAACCTACACAACTGCCTTTTTAAAGGCACCACTGGTTGACTCTCGTCAACGTGGCTGCAAGCGGCAAACGTATAGTGGAAAAATGAGATCGGCTTTGGCAGCTGTGAGGAGATTTTGCATGACCCACATTCGCCGCCTTCCGATAGTCATAGCCGCTGTCACCCTTGCTTGGGCAACTGCAGCTTTTTCGGCTTCGTCGCCAACGGACGCTGAGCATGAGCAGCATCACCCTGGGCAAGACGCCAAGAGAACGGCGAAGACGCCCACACGCGCAGCCGCACAGGGCGCCGCCCCTCAAGCTACAGGAAACCAAGATCTTGATGCACACATCGCACACCTCCGGGCTATACGGGAACGACTGTCTCGAGCTGATACTCCGGACGAGCGGCTGGCGCTACTGGAAGAGCGCAATATGGTGGTGCGGGAAGTCATGGCCATTATGCACAAGGACATGACAAACATGAAGATGCAGGGCGCCGACAAGGGGCAACCCTCGCCGGCTCAATTGAAAATGTGCCATGAAATGATGGCGCAACACATGGCCATCATGGAAGAAGTGATGCCAAACATGAGTAACCACGGCATGATGCGCGGGGGTATGGGGACAGGGACTGGGCCCGCTCCCGATGTCGGCCAAGGTGGGATGTGGAGTTGACCCTGTAACTCAGGACACCCGAACACCGTTAAGTTGATGATGTTGCGGCGCGTCGGAACTCCCGAGGCGAACGATACTTCAACGCTTTATGCGGATGCCAGTCATTGTATTGCTCGAACGCGACCGTTAGCTGAGAGAGCGCGGTCGGCACGTCGGGCTTGTTCATGAACGCGATGTAATCGCGCTTCATGGTCTTGACGAAGGATTCGGCCATACCGTTGCTCTGCGGAGAACGCACCGGCGTGGTCAGTGGCTCCAGGCCCAGTTCCCGCGCGAAGCTGCGCGTACGATGGTCGATGTACGCCGAGCCGTTGTCCGAGAGCCATTCGATGGTTTGCTCGGTCTGCACGGCGCCAAAGCGCTGCTCGACGGCCGCCAGCATGACATCTCGAACAATATCCCCACTGTGCCCGCCGGTGGTCGCCGCCCAACTAATGGCTTCTCGGTCATGGCAATCGAGCGCAAAGGTGACGCGTAGCGGCGAACCATCGTCGCAACGGAATTCAAAGCCGTCTGAACACCAGCGGGTATTGCTACGGTCGACAGCGACCCGACCGTCATGGCGACGTGTATCGAGTCGTCGCCCAGGCCGGCGAAGCAGCAACTGGTGGTCGTGCATCACACGATAAACACGCTTTGCGTTCACGGGCGAGGCCCCGCTCAGCTCATGACTGCGCCGTAGCAAAGCCCAGACCCTTCGGTAGCCGTATGTCGGCAGGCCCGCAACCAGCTCATGGATTTCAGCCACCAGCGCCGTGTCGTCGTATTGGCGGGCGCGGCGGCCATCCCGCCATTCCGACGAACGGGCCTGTTTCGCTGCCACCGCAGAGCGCGCCACGCCAAGGACATTGCAGACCGTCTTCATTGGTCGTCCCCGGGCAGTAAGGGCGAGCGCGCAATCCAGTTTTTTGAGCGCCCGTACTCCACGGCTTCCTTCAGGATCTCGGCTTCCTGCGTTTTCTTTCCGAGTAGCCGCTGCAGTTCCCTGATCTCCTTCATCGCTGCAGCCAACTGCGAGGCCGGGACCACAGCTTCGCCAGCGCTCACAGCGGCCAGGCTTCCTTCCTGGTATTGCTTGCGCCATGCGAACACCTGATTGGGATTGAGCCCATGCCGTCGGGCAACCGCCGAAACCGTGGCACCCGGCTCCATCGTTTCCTGAACGATGGCGAGCTTTTCTTGGACTGAACGGCGCCGCCGCCGCTCAGGTTCGGTAAGAATTTCGATGCTTTCCACGATTTGCCTAGGCTTGAAACTAGTCACAAGACTACCTCTTATTGTAAGAGGTGCCGGATGTCCTGAGATTCAAGGGGCCGCTCCAGGATGATGGGAAAATAGCGAGTTGCACCCAGCTACGGCCGACAACACGTCCGTCAATCGGCGATCGGAGCATGAACAGCTTATGGCCCTGCAACAGAAGTGCAAGAATCCTGCGCTGACCGACGGACTCACTGGGCTTCCTAGTTTCCGCTAGCGTGTCGAGTATGGACGACAACACAGCAGGGTTCGATTGATTCGTGGCGTGCACAGGCGATTGAGTGGCGCGGTATCGACTAGGACGTGTGCAAAGCACTAGACAAACGTAGTTGAGCCAGCCCATCACGCAAAATGAGGGCGCTCGGCCGTGGCCACCGGCGGCAGTGTTGCATTCGCTGGCAGTTCAGTATGCCCATTCTCCTACAGCAACCACATAGACTAAATGGGTCATTTCTGCTCGCGACGTGAAGGAGCAGAGCGCACTAGACGGTGCAAACTTCTTAGTGGAAAGTGGTTTGGCGAGGCGTCGAGAAATGCTGAGATGCCGACATCAAAGCGTATGGCCCGCGATCTCAAGGCGAAGGCCAGCAAGCACGGCTTGGGAGCAGCTGCGGGAAAAGAAGCATTCCCGCTTTCGCGACAATGACTCGCCATGCGCTACACCGCACTGCGTGGTGCACACTCAGTGCCGGCCGCACAAAGGTGGCGGCGCACGCCATCTAATCGCTGGGGAACTCTGAGCCCGTGCAGTGGTGTAGGAAATGCACGAGTGCCGTCGTACTTTGCACTCGTGTGCCAGCAACTTCGGACTTGCTGTGGGCCAGTTACTTGGTACGCCCCTTGCAGCTTCGTTTGGTGGCTTCCGCAATTTTTCTTACATCGAATTCGCCATGACCAAGCCCGATCCATCCGACTCCCCCATTACCTCGACCACCAGCGTTGACACCGTAGCAGGGCGGTCTACATCCGCCGCCGCCCTTCGCCAGCTTGCCGTTGTTACCGGCGCCTCGTCGGGCATCGGATTCCATCTTGCGCGATGCTGTGCGCGCCACGGCATGGACTTGCTCATCGTGGCAGACGAACCCTCCATCAATACCGCCGCTACGTCGCTGGGCACCGAAGGCACGACGGTCGAAGCCGTCCAGGCGGACCTTTCGACACGCTCGGGCGTCGACCAGCTGCTGGCCGCGCTGGGGGGCCGGCGGGTTGACGTGCTGTGTGCGAACGCCGGCCGGGGCCTGGGACACGCGTTTCTGGACCAAGACTTCACCGACATCGCCCATGTGATAGAAACCAACGTTACCGGCACGGTGTATTTGCTGCACAGCATTGGCAGGATGATGCGCGCACAGCAGTCTGGCCGCATCCTGATCACGGGATCGATCGCCGGGCTGATGCCGGGCACGTACCAAGCCGTCTACAACGCGTCGAAGGCGTTTCTCGACTCGTTCTCGTTTGCGCTACGGCATGAGTTGCGCGACTCCGGCGTGACGGTGTCGTGCCTGATGCCGGGCGCCACTGAGACCGAGTTCTTCGCCCGGGCCGACATGCTTGACACACGGGTGGGACAAGGAAAGAAAGACGATCCTGCAGAAGTTGCCCAAGCCGGCTTCGACGCGATGATGAACGGCGAAGGTGACGTCGTCACCGGCTGGCAGAATAAGCTGCGCGCAGCAATTGCTGCAGTCACGCCGTCGGACGCTCTGGCCGAACAGCATCGCCGGATGGCCGAGCCGCTCCACGAGCCGAAATCCTCGTGAAATGCGCGAACGAGTTCGCAAACAGAGGTATGGCAGCCGGTGTACGGAGGCGGAGTTGCTGGCTTTGTCTCGGTTCATGAACGTACCCGATCGACGTGGCATCGCCCACAAGGAACGAACGACTCTGCGCGGGGGTCGCGCTGACCTATTTATTGAACCAACCATACAGCTAATCAGGAAAACGGGGTGGTTCAAATGCAATACTGAAGCCCCTGCTTACAGTGTTTTCACGCCGCGTGAGCGTCTTCCCTTTATGAAACTACCCTGAAAGGTCCAGTCTCGTGCGCGTATCGGCCTGTCGCTAACGCCACCCGAGATAGCCTGAGGTACCGTCCCACAACAACTTCAAAGCGGTGAGAACCAGCAGGCCGTAGCACGCGCGGTACATCTGCCGTTGATCGAGTCGCCCATGCAGACGCCAGCCGAGCCAGACGCCTGCCGGTACGGCCAAAAGGCAAATCGCCATCAGCGTCCAGACTGCGCCAACGGGCCGGGCCAGCGCTAGCCATGGCACTGCCTTGAGGACGTTGCCCACGGTAAAGAACATGCTGGTGGTTCCCGCGTAGACCTGCTTGCTCAGGCCCAGCGGCAACAGGTACATGGCCAGCGGCGGCCCGCCTGAGTGGGCGACCATGGTGGTGACTCCCGACGTCAGGCCAGCCGCCACGGCCTTGGGCGACGAGCGGCGCTGTACCGCGACATCGCCGCCCCGCAGGAACCACAGCCCAACAAAACTCAGCGTGACCAATGCCATGACGATGGAGATGGCGCGGTGGTCCAGTACTCGAAACAGCGCATAGCCGAGCCCGATGCCGACCACCAGCGCCGGTATCAGCAAAAGCAGGTCGGGCTTCGACCACGTCGATGGCTTCCAGTAGCGCAGGCTGAACAAATCCATGGCGATAAAGAGCGGCGCCAGCAGGCCGCCAGCCGAGACGGGATCCATGACAAGCGACAACAGTGGAATGCCGACGATGGCAAAGCCCCCGCCGAAGGCACCTTTCATAAAGCAGATCAGGAAGACGCCGGCAAAGGTGATGAGGATGGTGGTGATATTCAGTTCCATGATGTGACTACAAAGACCAAGCGTTGAAAACAGCGTAGGCCTGCATGGCAATACAATCAAATCATTGTCATGGATACAATTCGCGTGGCTCTGACGGGGCGTCTCGTCCCGTCAGCGGAGCCAGGAAGTATCGAAGGTGCGTGATATGATTCGCGTGCGAATTAAATCGATCCACGCTTCCTGCTTGATCATGAAACATCGCTTGGTCTATCTGCTGAACGTTGGGCAGCGCCGTCTGCAGCGCTGGTCGCAGGCCCGTGCCGCCCGAGGCGGCGTAACGGCGGCGCAATCGGGTCTGCTGTTCTTTCTCGGTACGCACGACGGCGCCCTGATGAGCGAAGCCGCGGCTGCGCTGGACCTAGGCGCGCCGGGAATGAGCGGTCTGGCTGACCGTACGGAAAGAGCAGGCCTGATCGAGCGACGTGCGGACGAGAATGATGGTCGCGCATCGCGGCTGTGGCTGACGGATGCAGGGCGTTCGGCGCGCCAGCGCTCCAAGGCCGGCATGACGGACCTCAACGTCAAGCTGACCGAAGGGTTTACGGAAGCCGAAATCGATGTGGTGGCGCGGTGGCTGACCAGCCTGCAGACCAGGTTTCCGCTTGCCGGCGAAGCAGGCGAGGGCGACGACTAGCCTGGTCCAAGGCTGGGCAGCGCGATGGCCTATTGCTGGCTGATTTTTGAAAAATCCGGCTTGCGCTTTGCGGCAAAGGCGGCGAATGCCTCGCGGGCTTCCGCGCTCGTCAGCCGCTCCTGAAACTTCGCGCTTTCCATATCCATCTGTGACACCAGCATCTCGGCCTGACGCATCAATGCCTTCATCGCGCTCAGCGAACCCGCTGGCTTGGCGGCGATGCGTTCAGCCGTCAGGCGTGCCTCGGCACGGAGCAGGTCATTGGCGCAAACCTTGTTGGCCAGCCCCCAGGCCAACGCGGTCTGCGCGCCGAGCGGATCTCCCATCGCAAACATCTCAAAGGCCCTGGCATGGCCGATGCGCAGCGGCAGCAGATGGCTCGACGCCGCTTCGGGCACCAGCGCCAGGTTCACGAACGGCGTGATCAGTTGCGCATCCTGGGCTAGCAGCACGTAGTCGCAATGGAGCAGCATCGTGGTACCGACGCCCACCGCCTTGCCATGGACCGCTGCAACGATGGGCACCGTGGCCTTTGCCAATGCATGCAGGAAGCGGTGGACATGCCGCTCGCTGGGGCCGTTCCCGACTGCGATTGCCGCGAACTCGCTCACGTCGTTGCCTGCCGTAAACATGTCGCCATCCCCTTGAATCAGCACAACGCGGACGTTGGCGTCAAGTTCGGCACCTTCGATCGCGTCGGCGAGTGTGCCGTACATCTCGTTGGTCAATGCGTTCTTCTTGTCCGGCCGGGCAAGCGTCAGCGTTAAGACGCCATGGGCTAGGTCGATGTGAATTTCCGGGGGCATGCTGGTCTCCTGGGTTTAAGTTCGCATGCGAAGTATATAGATGTTTCGTACGCGAAGTAAACTTAGGGGTCTTCGGCGCCGCGACATATCTGACGGGTGTGCTGGTTTCGCGCGATCTGCGTATCCCGAAGCCATAATCAGTACATTCCTGCCATTGTCCTGCACCCGATCGCCATGCCCCGACACCGCTACAACCAACTGGTCGACCAGTTCGCCGCAGACATTCAGGAAGGCTGCTTGCGTCCCGGCACCCGGTTGCCCACTCATCGAGAGCTTGCCGCCCGTGAAGGCCTGGGGCTGGTAACGGCGACGCGTGTCTACGCGGAACTGCACGCGATGGGGCTGGTAAGCGGCGAGACCGGCAGGGGAACGTTCGTCAAGGAAGTGCTGCCGCGGGGACACGGCATCGACCTGCAGCCGTGGGGCGACGACACGGTCGATCTGAGCTTCAACAATCCGTCGATGCCGGGCCAGGGCGATCTGCTCAGGACGGCGCTGCGCGAACTGGCCGGCTCCGGCAACCTTGAAGCGTTGCTCAAATACCATCCACATGGCGGCAGAATGCGCGACCGCGAGACGATGGCTCACCATCTCGCGGCACGCGGATTGCCGGCGACGGCAGATAACACGGTGCTGGTAAGCGGCGGACAGCATGGCTTGACGGTCACGGCGATGGCGCTGCTGGAGCCCGGAGATGTGGTCGCTGTCGACGCGTTGACATACCCGGGCTTCAAGCTCACCGCCGAAGCGTGCCGGCTGGAACTGGCGGCAATTCCCGCGGGAACCAAGGGCCCGGACCTGGACGCTTTGGCGGCGCTGTGTCGGCAACGCCGGGTGCGTGCCGTGCACACGATGCCGACGCTGCACAATCCGCTTGGCTGGGTCATGAGCGCGCGCCGCCGGCGCGATCTGGTCGCCATCGTCCGACAGCATGGCCTGCTCCTGATCGAGGACGCGGCATACGCGTTCCTGGAAGCGGACGCGCCACCGCCCCTGGCTGCATTGGCACCGGAATTGACAGTCTATGTATCCAGCCTCTCCAAGAGTGTGGCAACGGGATTGCGCGTGGGCCCGGTATGCGCCCCACAGGCATGGATACCAAAATTGGAGCGCACGATCCGCGCAACCACCTGGCATACGCCAACCACGATGACCGCCATTGCCTGTGGCTGGATCGAGGACGGGACGGTTGCGCGGCTGGAAGCGGAGAAGCGAAGAGACGCTGCAGTACGCCAGGGCATCGTGACCGAAGTGCTCGGGCATCTGGATCTCGTCCGGCATCCCGCGTCGTACTTCGTCTGGCTGCCGCTGCCTGAAGAAGCGCGTGCCGACGCCATCGCGAAGACGTTGCTCGCGCAGCGCATCTCGGTATCCACCGCACATCCCTTTGCAGCAGCGAAGCATGTGCCGCATGCCATCCGGCTGGCACTCGGTTCCGTCAACGTCGAGACGTTGCGGCAAGCACTACTGACCGTCGCCCGCGTTGTGGACGATCACGCGTACCGTTAGCGCGCGGTCCGCCAAGCTGTCCGCGCGGCCATGTTCAGACGGCCCTAGGGCCATTCCAGAGGAAATTCTGATTTGGGTGGAGTGCGCTCCGTGACTTTGGCCACCTCGTAGCGGACGAAGGCATCTTCGTGCGGGCCCTTGGCCTCAAGCTTCTCTTACGCTCTGGCATCCGATCAATACCAAACATCTGCACACTTGGTGTTCAAGCTTTCGCACACCTTGAATTTGACACTAAGCCCTTCCATTCGCGCATATGCTATTACGCCGTTGTCAAGAAGGCGCATCTTGTCTGCATGATCGATGGCAGGGTACCGTGCCGCATGCGCGAAGTCCAATTTGTAGGCGATCAATCGTATCACGGCGGTGTTCATGAACGCTGAACTGTAGCCCGCCACGACAACGCCAATCACAATGCCCGCTCCCGACATGCCAACCAGATTCCGTAAAACAGTGTTCTGGAACGATCGCAACCTTAGGTCCAAGCGTTGCGTTACATTGCCGGAACTGAAGATTGAGATTGGGCCCACGACGCTTTGAGCCAACCGAGCCAGCAGTAGCACCAATCCGGCTATGCACATGCCGACGACTAGGCCTACGGAAACAATGATGCACCAGATGACTGGCACGGCGAGTAGGGCGAACAACATGACGGTGAGATCAAAGGACTGCGGTGGCAACTGGGTGGCGGTAGCCGTCGCGTGCCGGCTCACACCGAACGCGAACGGGACTGCGAGCCCATTCAGCAACAGAAAGGGGTACCGGCCGTACTTCGAGTGCCAAAGCCTGATTGCCCGGGGGATTACCCACGCCAGGAATCCCAAGGTAATCAACAGCATCGCGCATAGTGATGGCCAAGATAGCGACGTGAAAGTCTGGGGACGAAGCGCAATCAAGAGAGCCGCCGTCACGAACGCCAACGTTTCCCCCAGGAAGTACAAGCGCTGGTCTAGCGTGGCATCGCGCCACTTGGCGGTTATGAACCAGAAGGGTTTCATGACGTCAGGATGTACTGAAAGTAAGCTTCGCAATAGTGGATGGTTAGACGATGCTAACGTTTTCATGGCTGTTGCCTACGCGAGACATCGACCACGTTTGGCCTTTGATCGTTGGGCTATAGTGGACAGGTAGGTAGAGTGACGGCCAACACAGTTTCTTCGGCGATGCAAACACGGTTTTGACCCCGCTTTGGAGGGGAACCGCGGAGCGGGCGGCTGGAATTGGATGCATCGGTTGTTACGCTCATCGGTCGGTTACGGTGATTCTTTGCGGGGTATTGCAAGTTGGGGCGCTTGCCCGCTTTTCGCGTGCCCCTTGTTTGATCACGCTTTGAGAGTTGTTAGGGCAGCGACCATCCACCTGTGCGCTGGCGGCCACGGCATCCATGAAATGGTGGAAGTGGATTTTTTTCGTAAGCGATCCACGTTGTACGATGCCCGGCAGTGCAAACCCAAACGCACCGTATGGAATTGATGCCGCCCCGGAGATGAGAAATTGCATGTAGCGATCATCTGCTGACGAGTGCCCGCTTGCCGGCCATAAGCTCGGCACACTTCTGCCTTTTGGGCCGCGGCCTGCGCGCTCCGAATTGCAGGCCAAAGCACCACGATTGGAAGACAGCGGCCAAGCTCTCGAGCAAATCCGATACCACGGCTCGCAACGGCGAGAAGGTGATTCGATCGTTGGAGGAGTGCCGAGCCGCCCTCAGTGCGCTGTCGTCAGCGTTGCGCGCACTGCCTTCAGATTGCGCTCAGTGACGGCGGCGGCGCGGTTGTTCCAATCATGGCGCAGAAACGTGGCCATTTCGGCTACCTCGAGATCGTCCAGCCGATGCGCAAAAGCAGGCATGACAGCAAATGACGGCGCCTTCGGCTGGGACCGCGTGTCGGCGCCCGCAAGGGATTATGTTGACCGGCGTGGAGTTTGTTGGGGTTGACCGCGGTGGTCCCCTCAAACTGTGGGAACACGCGCGTGGCGCCCTTGCTGCCGACGAGGTGGCAGGCCAGTCGTTGGGTTTGCGCTTGTGGTAATAGCCACAGGCCAACTGGGTAATTTCAGTGAGTCCACGGCCGCGCGAGGTCGGCGTCTCAGTTTCCGACTCCGTATACGTGCTTCAAGGACAGAAACTGGCATTTCCATGACAATACTCGCGCGCGCTCTGTGTGCGCGCAAGCAACCGTATCGTCCGCTGCCGGCGCCGCAAGCCTCGGCAGCGAGGTAACGAGTTCGGCCGGCGATGTGCACGACATAACGGGACATCCATCGTTCCGATACCCCAACTTTGGGGGCAGGGTTGCACAGACGACCGCATGCTAATGTTGCGCGATCTGTACACCAAAATACTGTCGCGGAATGCGTAACGTCGCACTGTTTCTGGCACTCATTGCTGTGGTCACGAGCGCAGAGTCTGCCAAATGTCGTAACCAGCGCCAGGTCATCTACACACAGGACCAATTCTGCCCTGCTGGCTTCACTGACATTACGTCGGGCACAGGAGGGGCTGTTTCCACTATCGGCAAGTCGGCCAATGTCCTGCAACTCGAACAGCGGTATTTGGCGAGTAAGGCCGCTGAAAGTCGCCAGTACCAAGCACAGGTCGCTCAGCAGCAACAGCAGGACTACGTCGCGGCATCCAATTTGCGTGGCCAGTGCCAATCCATCGATTCCCAGATTCGCTCCATCGAGATCGCCATGCGTCAGCCTAACGCCTGGCAACAAATGGACCAGCTCAAGCAAAGCCACAGGACACTGAGAGACCAACAGTACCAGCTGGGTTGCCATCGTTGATAGTCCAAGGGTTGCCAGTATTCCCGGACCCGCCAAATTAGCAATTGCGCGAGCAAATGCGCCGGCATCGGCATTGAGGCTATTCCCGAGGAAAGGACGCGGCGTTTCGAGCCATTGCTCAGAAGGCCCTCAGCGGGAGCGTGAAGTTGGCGGCTTGGGGTATGGCTTTCTCATAGTCTGCCCATGTGCGTGTTGAACGGTCAGTTTCGCTGCCCGCTACGCCGCCAATGCCATCGAAGCCAGTCTACGCGAACTCGATCAAAAATCATTTGGAGGATCGCTCGGCGAAACTAGGGCACTTTGGGAGGATCGCCGCCGTTTCGTTCAGGGGCGCCTTCGGAAACGCTGAGATTACGAAGTAGACACCGTAGCAAATTCGCGGCAGTCAGCGTCCGATGCAGGATTTTCGCTGCTAGCCATCCGCGGGCGCACGTGGAGATTGCGTGCAAATACGAAAGAACTGCGACCGTACAGCTGATATAACTGCATGAAATAGCAGTGCCGTCCATGATGGATTATGGTTCGGGAAACTCGGCTTTCAGACTCCTCTTCGACGGTGGCAAGTCGGTAGCCTGTAGCAATAAGTTGGAAGAGACCTGAATGACAAGCACACAACGACAAAGGTGCGACCGCGTGGCACTGCCAAGAATTTTCCCATCGTCAAGAGCAGGGCGCTAATGATGTACTTTCTGCCCGGCGGCGAAATCGAGTGCCGGACCCCCAGCGCCGCAGTAGCGTCGAAGTGAATATAGGAGTTGTCATGAGTGTCAAAATCCTTGCGGTCAGCGGCAGTGTGCGGCGCGGCTCGCTGAATCAGAAGCTGCTCGATATCGCGGCAAACGGTGCACGCGATGCAGGCGCCACCGTCACGTCGATCCGGCTTAGCGACTTCGTGTTACCGATCTATGACGGCGACCTAGAGGCCGATCACGGCATTCCCCCCGAGGTGCGTCGTCTGCAATCGGTGTTCGCCGAGCACCACGCACTGCTGATTGCAACGCCGGAATACAACGGCGGGTATAGCGCGCTGCTGAAGAACGCGCTGGATTGGGTAAGTCGCCCTCAGAAGGACGGTACATCGGGAGTGGCGTTGCTGGCAGGCAAGGTAGCCGCAATGGTCTCCGCATCACCAGGGCAACTGGGGGGAATACGTTCGCAACTGTCCATGCGCACTGTGCTGGACAAGCTGGGCGTCATGGTGCTTCCCGATGCGTTCGCACTCGGCCTTGCCCACCAGGCATTCGAAGGTGAGGCTGGCCTGAAAGACAAGGCCGCAGAGAAAGCGGTTATTCATGTAGGTGTGGCGTTGCAACGTGCTGCTCAGCGACTGGCCATCACTTGAGCTTACGTTGAAGTCTTACGGCTGTGGCGTTTGATACAAGCCGGCGCGTCAAACGTCTTCCGATACCGGGCGGACGTGCGGCGCACGGCGCGGAAATCCAGAGCAATATCCCGCCAACTTGGACGCCGCACGGTCAGGGCCGGGGCAGGCCAAAGACGCGCGTTAAAGCAAGAGCCGGCCACTATGGTGCTGTTGCATCCGGAGGGCAACACTTCGGCGCCACCGTGCAATCTGCCGCGCACGGGTCTACAATGACCCCTTCTTTTCCCGAAACCGAGGTACCCACCCATGCGCCATTGATGCTGCCGTCGTAAGACGGCCAGTCTCCACCAACCCCTTACCGACGGGCGCGATACGCGCTTTTTCAACGCGATATGTCCGGTACGCGGGGGAGTTCTTGGCATCCTTTGGAATCCACGCATGACGGACCCCTCTCTCAGGCTTGACCGCCTTTCTTATGTCCTGCCCGACGGCAGGACGCTGTTCTCACATCTCGACGAAACGCTTGACGGTCGCCCGACCGGGCTGGTCGGCCGCAACGGTGCGGGTAAATCTGTGCTGGCGCAGATTCTGGCCGGACAGCTGCAGCCCAGCGCGGGACGCTGCACAGCTTCGGGGCCGGTGCACTACCTCGCCCAGCAAGTCAGCGCACCGCACGGCAGTACCGTCGCCAGCCTGGCAGGCGTGCAGCCCGCGCTAGACGCGCTGGCGCGGATCGAAGCTGGCAGCGTTGCGCCCGACGACTTCGACGCCGTGGCGGGACGCTGGGACATTCGCCAGCAACTGCAGGCCGAACTGGAGGGAAGTGGCCTCGGGCATTTGCACGCCGACATCGCCGCAGAGATGCTGAGCGGCGGCGAGGCCATGCGGGTGTCGCTGATCGGCGCAATGCTTTCGAACGCCGATTTTCTGATTCTCGATGAGCCGACCAACCACCTGGATCGCTCTGCCCGCCAGTCGCTGCTCAGGCAGTTGCAGCGCTGGCCGCGTGGTCTGCTTGTGATCAGCCACGACCGCGTGTTGCTGGACAGCATGGCGCGCATCGTGGAGTTGTCTTCCCTGGGGCTGCAGAGCTACGGGGGCAACTACACGTGCTATGCCGAAAGCAAGGTGCTGGCCCAGCAGAACGCGATCGCCCAACTTGAACAACGCAAGCAGGAGCGCAAGCGCGACGAGCGTTCCATGCGCGAACAGATGGCGCGGCAGCAGCGCAGGCAGGCACGCGCGGACCGGGCCGGGAAGGACGCCAACCAGGCAAAAATCCTGCTGGGCGGGCAAAAGGCCCGGAGTGAAATGTCGGCCGGCAAGCTTCGGCAGCAGCATGCGGCCGCCCGGGCCGACCTTGCTGACCGGGTACGGACTGCCGCGCTGCACGTGGACGCTGCGACACCGATCGTGCTGCATGCGTTGCCGGCAGCGCAGGCGGGCCTGGTTGCGCATCGTCGCGTAGTGGCGCTCGAGGGGGCCGTACTGCCGTTTGTATCCCCTCCCATGGATCGCGTGGACCTGATCGTGCAGGGGCGGCAGCGCATTGCGGTGGTTGGCCCCAATGGGTGCGGAAAATCCACGCTGCTGAAGGTTCTGGCCGGCCAACTCGAGCCATTGGCGGGGAGTTGTCGCCGGGCGGCCGACACTGTTTATCTGGACCAGCGGCTGGTTAGCCTCGACCGAGCACAGTCCGTGCTGGCGCAACTCCGGACCGTCAACCGCACGGCTACCGAAGGTCATCTGCGGATGATGCTGGCTCACCTTGGCCTCGATGCCGGGAAGATCGTCGCGCCGAGTGGGGCGCTTAGTGGCGGCGAACAACTGAAGGCAGCGCTGGCTTGCGCGCTGTATGCAGATTCGCCCCCACAGCTGCTGCTGCTTGACGAACCCAGCAACCACCTTGATCTGCCGTCGACACAGGCCTTGGAAGCCATGCTGCGTGGTTACCCCGGCGCGATGCTGGTAGTGTCGCACGACGATGCCTTCCTGAGCAGCCTAGCATTGACAGAGCGGCTGGTGGCCACTGAAGGCGGATGGCGTCTCGAGGCATGCTAGCAGGCGCGGGGCAAGATAAGGCGGCATTCTCGGCTTTTACCGCTTCAACTCAAGGTTTCAATACACTTATTGCCGGGCTGGCTTATTGATCGGGGCGTCCAGCTTGCCGATTTCTCGTGATCAGGAAGTCTGTCAGCGGACGCCCTCCGGGCAAGCGTCGTTGCTCATAAGCTGGCGTCAGCCTTGAACATCGACACTGCGTATCCGTGCTCTCGGTTACGGATGTCCAAGTACTGGAGCTGGAAGTCGTGGTCGACCGGGCGGCCGGTCTTGGCGTGGTCTTTGGTGGCCCCGGCGCGGTAGAAGTCCATCGCCGTCTTTGGGATGAGCTGAACACGGGTGACCAGTACGCGGGCACGGCTAGTGCGTTGTAGGCTGCGGAGGTGGGCAGACCGATCAGGTAGGTCAAGCGGTTGTGCCGGCTTGCAGTGCACGCGCACCATTGCTTCGATCTCAACCCACGCCGTCCCTGACGCAGTCCAGGTTAGGGCGCTTGTCCAACACCTTGGCAAGCCGGTCCACGCGGATGCGCGAGTTGGCGCAGTTGTCAACGTCGCGCCGGGCTTGGTCGCTTTGCAGACATCAGCAGCAGCGTGGGCGCATCAGTTCGAACCTCAAAGAGATTGGACACAGCGAGATGCCGAGTAACCAATTCGCTCGGTATGCCCTAATCGGCTGCGCGAAGCTTAATGACCTCAATTTTGAGGCATACCTGTGGCATGTGCTATGCCGCATCGCCGATCCTGAGAGGTAATGTGCTTCTCCATCCCGACAACTCAGAAGACCTGGATTGCGATAGGCGTAACCAGATTATAGAAAATTCCGTTTAGCCAGAGTTGACATTCGAACGTTGCATCGAAGCTACCCGGCGCCGCAGCTGTCGCGAAAGCTTGACCGTCGGGGTTGCCCGTAGTAGACAACGTCACCCCATTGGGCGTCCAGTACTGAGGCGCACATTGCGAAGTGACATCCGGCTGCGCATCGTCGCTAGTGTGCACGACCTGTGCCGTCAGAAGAATTGGCGAATTTACGGTGCCGGTCGGAAAATTCGTTATGACGGAGTATGCGCGGTACTGCGCGAGCGACAGCGATGCCGGTGGTGCGGGCGTGGTGCCGGCAGGCCCGTCGGCAGAGACGGTTACGGTATTGGTAAACGCGGCACCGAATGTCCCCCGACCACTCGGCACGACTGAGGAAAACGTCGCAACGGCCCCGTCGGAAGATGTGGAGAGGCGAATAAACACCGCCCCGGGAACGGGATACGGGGGCCAACTCCAGTTCCAGTTGGTGAACTGGCTCGTCACGTCCGCGCCGTCGCTACGGATGACGCGAGCACTGATCGTCTCGGACCTATCAGTGGCAATCCTGGCCACGGAGGTGGAGAGATTAATTTGATAGGTATAGTTGGGCAGTGCTGTTGCGGCAATCTGGCCACTAACCACGCTTCCATCCGGCGCGATAGCTCGTATCACGATGTTGGCCGCTGCCGAGGTATTTGCAGAGGTGTTATGGGCGGTCAGCGTCGCGCTGGAGCCCATCGAGACAGTCGACACTGCCGAGGAGTCGCTGCTAGTCCAAGTCCAGCCTGTGGCTTGAGCGGTCACATCGGAGCCATCGCTGCGCAAGAGTGCCGCGGTGGTTGTGGTCGGTTGGTTATACTGCAGATTCAGGGTCGGATGGGTGAGTGCCAGGTTGTAGGTGAGAGCGGGGCCGAGCACTGTCAGGACAGTGTGCTGACTCAAGGCGCTGCCATCGGGCGCAGTGACGTGAGCCGTCACCGTAACAGTGCCGGCTTTTATGCCCGTCACCAAACCGTCATTGGTGACGCTTGCCGCAGCTGGGTCGCTGCTGGCGAATGTGACCGAAGGGTTGGATATTGTACGACCTTGGTTGTCTGTGAGGGTGGCGATCAGCGCCAGCGTCTTGCCAATGGCAACCTGCCCGAGCGTTGGCGTCAAGCTCAATTGATAGCTCAGGGGACTCGCTGGCTCGCTCGTCACGCCGCCCGGTAGGTCTTTGCCGTCGCCACACGCGGCCAGCAGGAATACGCTGCTTAGCGTGAGCAGCCAATTCCGAATCATCCGGAATGTCATTGTCTGACCTTTCTAGTGTTCTTACTGGGGGGGAACGACAGTCGCCCTGTGATTTGACGCCCCGGCGTTGCTATTCCGGCAAGCGCGTACATCGCGGCACGCAACCTGGATTGACCTGGTCGCCAGCTCACAGAGTCTGACAGCTATATTTCGCGAGGCATATCCCTAGAATTAGGTACAAATGGCGGGCGCGGCTCAGTCAAGCATCCTTCCGTCTTCGGCATATCTCGACACTTCAACTCTTCCGGTACTTGCCATCTCAGCGGCCGCCGGAGCGCTCCCTAAATCGCCAATCGCCCGACGCAGTGCCCGCCGTACCATTGACCGTGCGAAGCGAGAAGTGGGGTCGGGGCTCCGTGAGGAAAACGCGTGGTCCCTCGCCGTGCAAGTGCGAGAACGGGGAGGAATGAAGATAATTTGGCCGAGCACCGTCGCCAGACGACCACAGTTCTTGACCGAGTTGGTTACCTTGCCCCGCCATGGAACATGCCAAACCGATAAAGAAACGGGCCAAGATGCCGTTACTCGATCGGTCGAATCGTTTGGGGAGCCGACTTCATGCTTGCCTTCATTGGCTATTTTCTCCTGCTCGCGCTGCTGCTGGCCGCTTCCATGAAACTGCTCTTCACGCCTTTAATCGAGAAGTCGGGCTATGGCGGAGGGGTGTGGTTGGGCACGAGTGCGGCCGTCGCCTTGGTCGCGTTTGGGATCATTTATGCAATCCTGCCCGGCTCCGCGCAACAACAATCGGTCGAAGCGGAGGCAGTTCGCGCGTCGACGCCGCCCTATAGCGCTACAGAGCAGAAAAAGCGCACCGCCGTCCTTGAGAACTACAAGTTTAAGGGCGATTCCCGGAAGATCGAGTGCGAGGGGGTAACGGGGAGGGTAACGTGTCGTGAGGTGAAGTGACACACCGACGTAGACGTTCTGCGCGGGGCAGGGCTTGTCCAACGTCGGCGACGTATCGCAGTCCCACGGTTAGTGTGCGCGGTAACCTGCGTCGCGCGAATACAGTCCCATTCGACGCGCGTGCTCTTGGTACTCGGCGATCTTAGTCTGGCCCATTCGCCCCTTCGCAGGTCGCTCGATCTGCCGTTAGCACGCCTAGTTCTTCTTCAGCGCGTCGCGTGTCTTGCCTTGGATCGGCGACGACGTCGCATCGCCCGAACAAGGCAAGAACGACTCTGCGTCGGGTCGCGCTGAGCGGTGTATTGAACCAACCATACAGCCAATCAGGAAAACGGAGTGGTTCAAATGCAACACTGAATGCCCCTGCTTACAGTGTTTTCACGCCGCCTGAGCGTCTTTCCATCCATAAAGGCGAAAATCCTGCCCCGAAGGTCCGGTCTCGTGCGCGTTTCGACTTGTCTGTTACGCCCCTGAGGTGCGCACTTTCGCCCGCACATTAAAACTACGAAGCGTGAGCATGGCCAGCAAACAAGTGGCAGCCGCGCAGGGAAAAGGGTCGCCGGCTTCGCCGGCCGCAAATTTATATGTCAAGACATTCCAGCCTCGCCGCCGGTGAACAGCCGTGTCTGCGCGCCATTGCCGGCGCTGTCTCTCTTCTCATGTTGTCGGTCGCTGCGTCGCCAGCGCAAGCCTCTGGCGGCAATGGCGGCGCCGGGGGCTACTACAACGCCTACGTGCCGGGCGGGTGGGGCGGCTTTACTAGCGGCGATTCTGGCCAAAGCGGACCGCCCGCGCAAAGTGGGGACGGGGCCGGCGGTGGGGGCGGCGCGCGCAACGCGGCTGGTGGGTCGGGCGGCATCAGTATGCTCCAGCAGATTCAGGTGGGGCTGCCAGGCGCAGCGGGTACCGCGCCGGGCCAGTTCGGCGGCAACGGTGGCGACGGTCAATTCGACTATGGCTCTTTCACAGGCGGGGGCGGTGGTGGCGGAGGGGGTGGTGCGGACGGCATGGTGAGGGGCGCCGTGCCGACCGTTATCTCTACCAGTGTGTTTGGCGGCAACGGCGGCAAGGGTGGCAACGGAGGGACTGACGCCAACGATCCGCAAGCGGGCTACCAGGGCGGCGGGGGCGGCGGCGGCGAAGGTGGATACGGCCTAATCCACGCAGGCGGTGCCGAGATCGTCGTGAAGTCGGGCAGTGGCGTGTCCGGTGGCTGGGGCGGCAACGGCGGGAATGGCGGCGCCTCGAAGTGGATGCCAGACTTCCCCGGCGCAGGCAACGGCGGCGACGGGGGTGTTGGCATGTCGGCGAGCAGTGCGGCCACCGTACACATCGAAGTTAATGCCGTAGTGGCCGGTGGCAAAGGCGGCGCCGGAGGCAACGGCGGCGACGGAGTGTACGATCTTTACGGCAGCCGGGGCGGAAACGGCGGCAGGGGCGGCAGCGGTATGGAACTGGCCAGCGGGTCCACGCTGCTGAACGAGGGGACGATCGCAGGTGGCACCGGGGGTGCCGGGGGCTTGGGCGGCGTTGACAACGGTGGTTCGACGGCCACCAACGGCACTGCAGGCGTGGGCGGCGTGGGCGTGGTAGGCAGCAACCTAACCATCGTCAATAAGGGGACCATCGTGGCCGGCAACACCGGCTTGGCGGCTGTCCAGTTCACGGGCGGCACGAACCGCTTCGAGTTCTGGACCAACAGCACGGTGGGGAGAATCGACGCCTACGGCACTGACGACACGTTTGTGCTGGCTGGCGACACTGGCGCTGCCACGTTGACCGGAGGCATTGGCAATGCCGGTCTTTATCGTGGCTTCGAGCATTTCCAGAAAATCGGCGCATCGGTCTGGACTCTCGCCGGTACCAACACGGATATCACAAGCTGGCAGATTCTTGGCGGCACGCTCGCCATTGGCTCTGACGCCAACCTCGGCGCGGCAGCCGGCACACTTGCGTTGAACGGCGGCACGCTGCGGACCACTGCAGCTATAACCACAGGGCGTGCAACGACGCTCGGCCCGGGGGGCGGCACCTTCGAGGTCACGAATGGCACGCTGGTACACAACGGTGCAATCGACGGCCCAGGCAGCCTGACCAAGACGGGCAGCGCCTCACTCGATCTGAACGCCGTGAACACCTATTCCGGGGGCACGCTACTTAGCGCTGGCACGCTGAGCGCCAACGTCAATGGGGCGCTAGGCACTGGCGCAGTCAGCGTCGATGGCGGCACGCTTCGCCTCAATGGCAACTTCGATCTCGGTAGCCGGCAAGTGGTCAATCGGTCCGGCTACATCCAAGTTTTTGGTGCAGGGAGCCTGGGCAATGCGCAGGTGACCAATCTGGGCGGGTTCACATACCTGCTTGGCAGCAGCACGGCGGCTAATGCGACGATCGTCAACAACGGCGGCGTGATGTCGTTTCAAGAGGGCAGCACAGGCGGTAACAGCCAGGTGACTGCACGCAGTGGCAGCTACACGGAGTTTTGGGGCTGGAGCACCCCTGGCAACGCCTCGCTAGTGACGGATGCCGGGGGCTGGGTGGATTTCTCGGGCACATCGGGTCCGGCGTTTGACCACCGGATCAGTGCAGGCTCCATCGCGGGGGCGGGGCGCTTCCAACTCGGCCAGAACATCCTGACTGTGGGCGGTAACAATACGTCCACTATCGTGAGCGGCACGCTCGAGGACGGCGGGGCAGGTGGCGGCAGCGGCGGTGGGCTGGTCAAGATCGGTACTGGCACGCTGACGCTGAGCGGCGCAAATACCTATACCGGAATGACGACAGTGAACGCGGGCGGGCTGGCTGTGAACGGCAGCGTATCCGGCGCGGTCACCGTGAACAACGGCGCGACGCTGAGCGGCACTGGCACCGTTGGCAGTACTGTCATTGCATCTGGCGGCGCGCTGGCACCCGGCAATTCCGTCGGAACACTAAGCGTCAACGGCAACCTGACGCTGGCGGCGGGCTCAACCTATCGTGTGGAAGCAGACCCGGCCTCGTCGGCCAGCGACCGCGTGGCGGTGAGCGGCACAGCCGCACTTGGAGGCGCGGTGATCCATGTCGGCCCGGACGGCAACTTCGCATCGACGCGGCGCTACAGCATCCTGACAGCCGGAACGGTGCAGGGCCGTTTCGCATCGGTCAGCTCAAACTACGCCTTTTTGGACCCGACGCTGACATATAGCGCCAACGAGGTCACCTTGGCGCTCACCCGCAAGGAAATAACGGACCCCGTGCCGCCCGTCTCGCCTGTCACGCCGGGCGCGGGTGCTGGCACGGGTGGAAGCGCCCCCCGTGCGATGCGCTTTGCAGATGCCGCGGTCACCGGAAACCAGCGTGCCGTGGCCAACGCACTGGAGACTCTCCCGGACAGCAACGCCGTGCACGAAGCCGTGGTGACGTTGCCCGAGGGGGCGCCGCCCGCAGTCTTCGACAGCCTTTCCGGGGAGGCCCACGCCAGCGTGACCACGGGTCTGATGACCCTTGCGGGTGGCGCTCGGGCGCTGCCGCTGGCGCATTTGAACGACAGCCTGTCCGCAGGCATGCTGCCCGGCGCACCCATTGCCCAGCTTGGCGGCCCCCTGCCAGCTGCCGCGCTGCCCATTTCCGCTGCGCAGCCGTTGTGGGTGGAGGTGCTTGGCAACTGGCAGAACTTCCATGGAAGCGTCGATGCCGCACGTATGCGCCAGCAGACCGGGGGCTTCTATCTGGGGGGCGACGGGGCGGTGGGAAAGGACTGGCGCATCGGCGGGGCGTTCGGTTATGCCAATAGCACGCTGCGCGTCAGCGAAAGGTCTTCGCGGGCTATCACCGATTCCTTCAGTGCCACGCTCTACGGCGGTCGCGCGTTCGCGCTCGGTGGTGGCAAGCTCAAATGGTTGTTCGGCACGGCCTATAGTTGGCACGACGCCGACACGGACCGGCAGGCCAACCTCGGTGGTAGTACGGTTCAGTTCCTGACGGCCAGCTATCACGCCAGCACGGCGCAAGTTTTCACGGAAGCCGGCTTCGCCATGCCCCTATCGGCGACAACCCAGTTCGAACCGTATGCTGGTGTGGCCTGGAGCGATACGCGCACACGCAGCTTCGCAGAGACGGGCGGCTCGGCGGCTCTTCACAGTCCTGGCGATAGCAACACGTTGACCACCACGACGCTTGGCTTGCGAACCAGCGCGCGCGTCCAGTTAGGGGGCACTGATGCGGCGTTCTACGTGGGAGCCGGCTGGCGCCATGCCTTTGGCGATGTGCGTCCGGCTACCACACTAGCGTTCGATGGCAGCCAGCCTTTCACGGTGACGGGCGCGCCGATTGCCCAGAACGCAGCCCTGGCCGAACTGCGCGCCGACTTCGCTATCTCGCCCATGGCAACGCTCGGCTTGCGCTATACCGGCCAGTTCGGCGGCGGAAACCAGGACCATACTGGCACGTTGGGATTGCGATGGAGGTTCTAGGTTCGGAAGCGCGCGGCGGAAGTGCGCAAAGGGGGTCCTAAGCAGTTCGACTTAGAAATGCTGGTATTGCCTTGGGCTGTTCCAGCTCGGGATTGGGAGACAGTTCACGCAAGCGGGGATACTGGAAACCACCAGATTGCTATGGCCATCGGTGACGGACCCGTTCCAAAGCCTGCCGGCAAGCCTGAAGCCAAGAATAACTATCAGCTCACCACCAAGCTCTGCAGTCTATGCCAAGTTCTGAAAACCGGTCGCTTGGTGGAGCTTTCCAGATGGCCCAGCGCGTGCCAGAATCGAGTAGGGCGGTTGGGGCCGCCGATAGGACTTGTCACAACTTCATATGGAATGACAGTGAGCCCTCAGCGCAACCAAGCTCGCCTGCAACTCGCCTACCTGGTCGCAGCCGAACGCTATCTTCGAGAGCACGGCCGAGAGGAGGAGGCTGGGGCCGTGCACGCAGCCATTGATCGTTTTGTGCGGGACCATGCGGACGAACTGAGCGGCCCTAATGAGCCGCCGCAGGACACGGAGCCCGCCTAATGGCCGCCGCCAACGATAGCGAAGTCGGTCCGCTCCCGTGAGGAGGAGGGGGGAGCGACGGATGGCCATGGCAGCGGCCGTTGAAGACCTTTCTACTGGAGCTGCTTAAGGCTCTGAAGGTGTCCAAATAGGGGGCCATTATGCTGGACGCAGACGAATGGAAAGCGCGTGTCATGGCGACTCGCCACACGATTTGCCCGCGCTGCGAGTCGACCGATATCACCGTCGGCGTCTGCACCGGGGGCGCCATAACGATACATCAGGAATACATTTGCGGAGCATGCCAGCACACGTTCTCTGGCCTCTTTTCCCTAGTCACTTATTACGACGATTTCGCGCGCCAGCGCGAGGCTCGCGGGTAGCACTCTCATACTAGCGATGTCCACGCGGCTCTTTGCTGCCGCCGAAGGGTCTTTTGAGATGACGGCAGGCGTCAGGAGCGGGGCGATCGGTTGATGGAGGTGACCAATGCCATCGATAAGTATCTTCATCTGCTGAGCGGTAAGAGGATTGCCAAACTTGGCTTGATGTTGCAGTCAGTACTCAGGTTCTCAGCGCCTTTTCGAGGGCTTGGCGCACGCAACAGGTAGTGCGCCGCACCACCGCGTCAGGGTCCACAGACTGCGCAGGCAAGCGCTGGATGTACCGTTTCACAGCTCGGACTATGAGGTCTGCGCAACCATTCACTACGCCATGCGCGCACCGCTGGCACCGACGAGCCGACTGGGCCGCACCGTTGCGTTTTTTGCCGCGGCTTGCTCGAAGGGTCGGCATCTATTCCGCCTCGTGGACCACTATCTCGATACGGGGAGGGACCTGCGCGTGGCGCGCGCGACAGTCGAATCGAAAGGGAACTTCCTCCGCGGCGTGCGCCGTCTAGCTACCCCGACCGTCCCTAAGCCGTCTAATGCCACCGCGGCAAATGCGGGCGTTGCGACAGGCGGCCAGCCGGAGGTATGCAAGGAAATAGGACGGGTGCCCTCGCCGCGGTGCCTGGTAGTCCGTTTGTCACCGGTAATGGCAACGTGGAGATCGCCATTGTCGAACCAAAGCCATGAGAAAAAGCGGGCCTGCTGCCCCCCGTTACAGTCGGCTAACGCCAAAAACCACGGCGGATGCGTCATCGGTGAGTATTTGCATCCTTGCGGCGCGCACGGCGCCGATGTGAGGAGGTCGCGTAACTTGGCGCCCGCGCCGGTACACTAGACCGAGATGACTCCAAATCGGCGCGGTCCCGTTTTCGCGCGGTGGACGTGTGGTTGTGCTGTCTGTCGATAGGCATCTAGCGCTCCTGTTGTTGTAGGAGCGCCCGCGATCGTGACGATTAGGGCGCACCCGTGGTTCCTACCGCGAAGGAACGGTCTAGGGTGCCGATTCGCTGATAGCCCTTTACGATCGGCACGAATACAAGGGATTAACATCGCAAGTCTGCTATGAGCCTTTCTACGGAGCAACACCATCTTCTGACTTTGATGTTGAAAGGTCACAAGCTTCTTGTTCAAACGTCGCCGTTGGACGGTCGAGTGGTCGGCGCAAAGCTGTGGGATCCAGACCAAGGCACGTCAGAGACCATCGCGCTATGGCGCGTCGAGAAGCTGATTGAACGGGGTAGGCTGCGGCCAAGTATGCGCGAGGCTCACCTACATCGCGAATGGACGGTCACCTCGTTGGGGGCAGGTCGAAGAGCGAAGCGGGAGGTACTTAAAAGCGAGGGCGTCGGTGATGGGAGCGTTCCTAAGACTGCAGCGCAGAACTCTGCACGCCGTACACGTAGCGGCCGAAGGGGCCCCGGTATCAACGCGAACACACTGAAACCCGGAGAGTAAGGATTGCGAGGTCAATATGCCTACAAAAAACGCGAGCCGCTACCACTGCCTACAGTCGAGCGGTGGAGCGAATTGCCTGATCGCTTCAAACAAACACTCGATCGACACCGGTTTGACCAGGTGGGCATCTAGGCCAGCATTTGCAGTCCTAAGCTTGTCGGACTCCTGACCCCAACCAGTCATTGCAATGATGGAGAGATGTCTGGGGCTCCATGCCGCACGCAACTTCTTTGCAACAGTGTATCCGTCCATATCCGGAAGATTAAGGTCCAAGAAAACGATGTGCGGACGAAGTAGAGGAGCAGCCCGAAGAGCTTCCTCGCCTAGATAGAATGCGGTCGGGATGCACCCAACAGTGCGCAGGAGCATGCTTACGCCGTCGGCCGCATCGCGGTTATCGTCTACAACCATGATCTTAAGGCCCGAAAACTCCGAGATGGTATGGCTCATTGCTCGCCTTCAGGTGGACTGGCCAAGCATCAGCCATTGTGGAGTATAAAGCCTTAGATTCCGCGACTATTTTCGTTTTCCAGTAGTCGCGACACGGCGCCGACGATCTCTGATGGAAGGCAAGGCTTTTCAAAGACGACGTCAAACAGATGTGGATGACTACGGCCGATCTCTGCCTGCGCGGCAGTCAAAAGAATGACGGGAATACGAGCCGTCGCAGCGTTCGCTCGTAGCTTCTGTGCAAGTTCAAGCCCTGTCATGACGGGCATCATAAAGTCCGTGATGATCAAGTCCGGCTGTACCTCCGCCACCAAACGCAGACCTGCTTCGCCGTCCGCGGCGGTGCGTACTGAGAACCCCTCCGCTGAAAGCATGAAGGCCAACGCATCGGCATTCATTGTCTCGTCGTCGATGACAACAACGGTGGCCATAATTTAGGACTCGCCAGACGACTGAGCGCCGGATGATGGTACGACCGGATCCCGCTCGGCTGTGCCAGGGAGAATCAAACGGTTCGCCACTTGCAAGCCCCCGTCACCAATTATCACGTCATGGAAGGCGGTGTCGAAAGCACTATCGCGCATCTTTACTACACCGATAAAACGACGCAATTCACCGCCCAAGCCGACCTGCCTCAGAAGTACCAGATTGTCCATCAGGCTGGTGAAATCAGGCAGTGGATCAGTGCCCGCCAGCCCATTTAGATCGCGCATTTCGAGGGTGGCAATCGTTGACACACCATGGCCGCGCAGTTCGTTTGCGAGAGCAGTGAAAAATTCGATCAGGCGCGCCGGATAAACTGCAGCTCGCTGGAATCCAGTCATGCCGTCGATGAAAAGCCGATGGATACGGCGTTGGCGCACCGTCTCGAGAAGCTGATGTCCGAGTGAGTCCAGCAAATTCTCTGTCATCGGATTCCAAATTGTCACCAACGCTCCGGTGCGCTCCAATCCTTCGACATCGATCCCGAGAGCTCTTCCTTTGGCGCGCAAACGCTGAGGCGACTCGTAAAAACCGAAGAAGAGGGCGGGGCACTCGGGTGTGGCGCGGCCTAAAAAGTTCAACCCGAACGTTGTCTTGCCACTGCCCGCCGGACCCATGAGCAGCGTGAAGGACGCAGGAGGCAGCCCACCGCCGATGAGGGGCGCCAAACCGGGTACGCCGACATCGACGCGCTCATGATCGAGCCATTCCTCGGCAGACGGCGTGCCAAGAAGCGCTTCCAGTCGGGGAAAAACGTCAATTCCCACCGACGATATTCGGTACTGATGCAGGCCGCCCAGTGCGGCACTGCCGCGCGATTTTGAGATGCGAAGCTGTCGGACTGTACGTATGCCCGCCAGTTCTTCCTTGAGCTGAATGACGCCGTCCACCATAGTGTGCTCTGGGCTGACGTCATCCGTGCGCGCACTGGTGAGGAACAGAACGGTGCAACCGGTAAACGCTGTGTGGCTTTGCAGTTCTGCAACGAACGTTTTCACGTCAAGCGCGGACTCTGCTTTGTCTTTCGCGATCAGCAAACCGTCTAGGACCAGCGTGGTACAACGGTAGCGTGCAAGCTCACTGCGCAAAGCGGTAACGAGCGCAGCTAGCCCCTCTTCCTGGAGTACCTTGAACAGACTGATATAGAAGATGTCCCGGCCGACTGCTGACGCTTCGTAGAAATCGAAGGTAGCCAAAGCCTGAAACAGGCGATCGTGAGATTCTGCAAGAAGCGTTACGTACAGGATCTTGCCGCCATCCTTAGCATGGTGGAAAGCGATCTGGTTGGCCAGAATAGTCTTGCCTGCTCCAGGACTACCCTGGACGATATAGGAGGCGCCTTGTACCAGGCCACCGCACAGAACGGTGTCGAGACCTGCCACGCCACTTTGCACGCGAACGAGCTGTTTTGTCATAGATGGCTTTCGGACAACAAAGCGGCGAAGTCAGGTGGCACTTGATTTCGAGGGAAAGGGAAACTGCTCCGCCCGCATGCCGGTTATTGTAAGCTACTCGCACATACTGAAAGTGCCGCGGAAGTAACACCGCGACCCTGAGTGGTATTGCTGCATAAGGAGATCCACGGTCGCGCTGGTCGAGGGGCCTGCGGCCTTCACAACTGCCCCCGTCCTAGTGGCGGCGTATGTAGCAGATGGCGGGCAGTGGGCTGCAGCAGCGAAGGGCGGCGGCTGCCCCCGGAACGCTCGCGGCGGTAGATCAAGCGGATACCCCTCATCGAGAAAGCAGACCGAAAACTGCGGAGCACGCGCATAGCAGACAAATACCGTCAGCTGAACAGCTTCCCTCCGCTGGAAGAACTCCTGGAGCGGCGCTCGTTACAAAAAGCGGCGTGACATGGTAACGATGTCGTTTTCGCGATACATCGAGGAGGAGGCGAAAGTACCGCGAATCACCGAAAACACCGATCGTCTACACCGCCGGTGTGTGCAATTCATCCGCCGCCAAGAATCGCGACTGTTTTCGGTGCAGAAAAGGGAGGGAATTCCCTACGGCGCATCGTGCAGGCGCACATGAAAAGTGCGTGCAAATACGAAAAATTGCGACCATCCAGCTGATATAACAGCATGGAATAGTAGTGCCTCCATGATTGATTATGGTTCGCGAAACCCAGCTTTTAGACTCCTCAGCAACGGTAGCAAGTGTGCGCCGTAGCCTGTAGCCAATAGGGTGGAGGAGACCTGAATGAGCAGCGAACTAACAGCAGAGGTACGGCCGCGTGGCACGGCCAGGCGTGAAGAAGTCAAGGTTGTCGTAGGGGCGTGTGTCGGTACTGTTCTCGAATGGTATGACTTCTTTCTCTACGGAAGTCTGGCCATTTTCTTTTCCTCGCATTTTTTTCCCGCCGGTAATTCCACGGCGAGTTATCTCGCCTCACTGGCGACATTCGGTATCGGCTTTGTCATCCGCCCGCTCGGTGCGGTGTTGTTCGGCCGGTTTGGCGACAAGGCCGGGCGCAAGGCAACGTTTCTCGCCACGGTCGTATTGATGGGTGTCTCGACGGCCGGTATCGGCCTCTTGCCTTCCTACGAGACGCTTGGCTGGGCGTCGCCTGCCATCCTGATTGTGCTGCGTCTGCTCCAGGGGTTGGCATTGGGTGGTGAATACGGCGGTGCCGCGGCCTATATCGCGGAACACACGCCGTCGGGTCGCCGCGGTTACGCGACGGGCTGGCTTCAGACCACCGCAACTTTCGGCTTCCTGTTGTCTCTTGCTGTGACGCAGATCTGCCGAATCTGGATCTCGACGGAAGACTTTGCATCGTGGGGTTGGCGTGTCCCGTTCCTCGCGTCCCTGCTACTCCTGGCCGTATCCACGTACATCCGCACGACGCTTTCGGAGTCTCCCGTATTCAGGCGCATGAAAGCGGAGAACCGGACGTCCAGTGCCCCGCTACGCGACAGCCTGATGGTTGGGCAGAACGTGCGCCGCATGCTGGCGGTGTTGTTTGGCGCGCAAGCCGCAGTTGGCGTGGTCTGGTACACATGTAACTTCTATGTCCTGTATTTCCTGACCTCTACTCTCAAGGTGCCAGCCAGCGACGCCTACGGTTACTTGGTTGTCGCGCTGATTTTCTCGCTGCCGCTCTACGTGTTCTTTGGCTGGCTGTCGGACAAGGTGGGCCGCAAATGGATCGTCCTGATTGGTTGCGGCATGGCAGTCGTGACGTTCCTGCCGATCTTTTCCCAACTGAGCAAGGCCGTGAATCCGGGACTCGCTCACTTCCAGCAATCCGTGACGATCCGCATCGCCTCTTCCGAGTGCAATGACAGCATGTTCTCCGACGCTCATACCGCCTGCGACAAGGCACGAGACTTCCTCACGCAAGCGGGTTTATCGTACCGCGTGGAGCCGGGCCTGGCTGGGGAACCTCTGGTGACCTACATCGGCGACAAGCCGCTCAACGGGTTTGATGCCGGGACTTTCAAGGAAGCACTGGTTGCCGCCGGCTATCCGCCAGCGGCCGACACGGACGCGATCAATAGTCCCGTCATGTATGGCCTCCTGTTTCTGCTGATGATCTGGGGTGCGATGGCTTATGGCCCGATGTCTGCCTATTACGTGGAACTGTTTCCGGCCGCCATTCGCTACACGTCGATCTCCATTCCCTACAACATCGGCGCCGGATACTTCGGCGGACTGGCTCCGTTCATGTCGACTGCGCTCGCCGTGAAGTCAGGCGATGTGCTGGGCGGACTCTGGTACGCAATCATCGTGGGTGGTGCCTCGGTCGCTCTCGGCCTCTTTGTGCTCGAGGAAACCAAAGACGTCGATGTGAACCAGTAGGGCTCGCCTTTCCCAATCAATCCTCAACGACAACATCAATGGAGCAGGTAATGACGCAGTCCAGTCAGGCGCGCCTGGTGCAAGGCAAGGCAACACCCCGGGGGCGGTTTCCCCATGTGGTGCGTGCCGGTGACTTTCTCTTCGTGTCGGGCACCAGTTCGCGGCGTCCGGACAACACCTTCATCGGAGCATCCACCGACGCGTTCGGTACTACGACTGTCGATATCCGGCAGCAGACGCGAGCGGTGATCGAGAACATTCGCGACATCCTCCAGGCCGAAGGTGCGGATCTTGCGAATGTGGTGGAGATCACCACATTCCTGGTCAACATGAACGATTTCGGGGGTTACAACGAAACCTATGCCGAATACTTCGACGAAGGTGGTCCCACGCGCACCACGGTGGCAGTGCACCAGTTGCCGCACCCATTGCTGGTCATCGAGATCAAGGCCATCGCCTACGCGCCCCAAGTGAAAGCAGGCTGATCGGTCGGCCTGAGGATCGGAGACAACAATGCTGAAGCATGGACAGCCATTCCAATTCGAAAACTGGATCGACGAACGTCGCCATCTTCTGATGCCGCCGGTCGGAAACCAGCAGCTATGGCCGGGAGCGGACCTGATCGTGACTGCCGTAGGCGGCCCCAATCTGCGCACGGATTATCACGACGATCCGCTCGAAGAGTTTTTCTATCAGATTCAGGGCAACGCGCATCTGAACCTGATGGTGGAAGGCAAGCGCGAGCGCGTGGACCTTCGCGAGGGAGATGTGTTCCTGCTGCCGCCACACGTCCGGCATTCGCCGCAGCGGCCCGAGCCAGGCAGCGTCTGCCTGGTGATCGAGCGGCAGCGGCCGGAGGGCGCGCTGGACGGTTTTGAGTGGTATTGCCCGAACTGCGACGGCCTGGTCCACCGCGTCGAAGTCCAGTTGCGCAGCATCGTCGAGGATCTGCCGCCCTTGTTCGAAGCGTTCTATGCCTCGGAAGACAGCCGGCGCTGTTCGCATTGCGGGACGTTGCATCCGGGTCGGGGTAACGCATGACCCACATCGCGATGGCCGGCCTGACGACCCGGCAGAAGTACTGGCTGATTACCGGCAGTGTTGGCCCGCGTCCCATTGCATTGGTCACCACCCTGGGCAAGAGCGGGGTCTGCAACGCGGCGCCCTATAGTGCCTTCAACTACATGGGAGAAGACCCGCCATTGTTTGCCATTGCGGTGGACCACTACGGCGACGAAAGCCATCGGCCGGGCGAAGTCAAGGATACGTTGCGGAACATCCTCGACCGGCAAGAGTTCGTCGTCAACATGGTGGACGAAGCCATTGTGGAGCGAGCGGTCAAGTGCGGCAGTGATCTGCCTGCGGAGATGTCGGAAGCCGAAGCGGTGGGGCTGTCCCTGACACCGTCGCAATCCGTGGCGGTGCCGCGCGTGGCGGAGGCTCCAATCTCGTGGGAGTGCAGGCTGTACAAGGTTTTCGAGTTTTCCGCGCAGCGTTCGATCGTCTTTGGCGAGATCGTCTCAATGCATATCCGCGACGAGTTGTTCGACAACGAGAAGCTTCGGGTCCGCGTAGACCGATTCGACCCCGTGGGACGTCTGGGCGGCCCCAACTATTGCCGCGCATCGGAGCGGATGCGCATCCAGGTCCCTACGTACCTGCCGTCGGTGGGCGTGGCGCGCGAATGAATCGACTGTCGGATCTTCAAGAGGTGGTGCTGCCATGCCCGTTCATCCGCTAACGCAAATCCGACTGAGTCGAAACCTGAAGCTGAGTCAGTTGCTGGTCTTCGATCGTGTCATCGAGACGGGATCGATCCTGCACGCGGCCAACGACATGGGCTTGACCCAGCCGGCGGTGACCAAGATCATCCAGGAGTTGGAAGCGGGCGTGGACGGGGCCTTGTTTGCCCGCTCCAATCGTGGCGTGGTGCCAACGGACCTGGGTCTCCTGCTGGCACGCCGCGTCAAGTCGCTGCTCGCGGAGTTCCGATACATGACGGAGGAACTCGATCAGTTCCGTTTCGGAACGGCGGGCAGGGTGATTGTCGGCACCATGATCGCCGCTTCCGCGCATCTGCTCCCGTCGACGATTGCCAGGCTGAAGGCGCGCGCGCCCAACGTCATCGTCACCGTGCGCGAGGGTCCGACCGCGCAGCTCTTTCCCGCCCTGGCCACGGGCGAAGTCGACATTGTCGTCGGACGCCTGCCAGAGCGGGAGTTGCCGCTCGCCGATGCGTTTCCCCTTGCCCATCAGCCGCTCTTCGAAGACTCGCTCGACGTTGTCGCGGGCAGTGCAAACGATGCCGTGGGGCCAACGGTCACATCGCTGCGCGAACTGGGTCACCTTCCGTGGATCCTGCCCACACCGGATTCACCGTTGCGCTACGCGGTGGAACGCATGTTCCGCAGTGCCGGGATCGATCTGCCTCGCGACCTCGTGGAGTCGATGTCCGTGCTGACCAACCTTGGCCTGCTGCTCACCACCCACCGCATCGCGGTCATGCCGCGCGTAGCGGCCCGGCAATTCGTCGAAGCTGGCCTGCTGCGAACGCTTTCCCTTCCGGAATTGGGCGCCTTCGGGACGGTCGGCTACTCGGTTCGCGCTAACAAGCCACTCACGCCCGCATGTGAAGTGTTCATCCAGTGCCTGAGGGAGGTCGCCGGTCGCAACGAGGTCGGTTGACGCCCCGGTTTCCGCAGCAGCCCACAACCAACCTTTTGACATGCTGTTCCAGCCAGGCTGGAAGGGCATCGCTTTGCCTTTTTTCCGCAGTACAAGAGCCAACAGCAGTGATATGCGAAGAGGGAGAAAGCAGTGAAGACGTTTGGAAAAATGGTTTGCGCGGGTCTGGCCATGGCGCCAATCTGCGCCATGGCGGAGTCCGTCACGCTGTATGGCGTGGTGGATACCGGCGTCGAGTACGTCAATCGCGTCGACCCCGACCACCACGGGCTGGTGAGAATGAACAATCTCTCGGGGACCGTCCCTTCGCGCTGGGGTCTGCGGGGTACGGAGGATTTGGGAGGCGGGTTGAAATCCACGTTCGTGCTGGAGTCCGGTTTTGCGCCCGACTCCGGCGTATCGAATCAGGCCAGCCGGCTGTTCGGCCGGCAAGCGTGGGTGGGACTGAGCGGCCCCTGGGGGCAGGTGGCGCTAGGCCGTCAGTACACAATGCTGTTCTGGGCAACGCTCGATGCCGACATGCTGGGACCCAATACCTTCGGCACATCGTCGCTCGACAGCTACATGGCGAATCCGCGCACGGACAAGGCGATTTCCTACAAGGGTACGTTCGGCGGGTTCACCCTTGGCGCAACGTACAGCTTCGGCCGCGACGCCGCAGCGGCCGGGATGCCTTGTGCGGGTGAGAACGCCGGCGACCACAATGCCTGTCGCGAGTGGTCGGCGTTAGTGGGTTACAGCAACAGTCAATGGGGCGTCTATGCAGCCTACGATTCCTTGCGCGGCGGCGCTGGCGCTGCAGGCGGCCTCACCAGCAGCAGCTTGAAGGATGATCGCCTCTCGTTGAGCGGCTACACAAACATCGGGCGCGCGAAGGCCGGCGGCGGCTGGATTCGCCGGGACAATGATGGCAATGCGGCAACGCCGCGTAGCGATCTCCTGTACGGTGGGATGTCCTACGCCGTCACGCCAGGCTTCAGCGTCGACGGCGAACTGCTCTATCTGCGCTACCACCAAAGCGCGAAGAAGGCATGGCTGTATGCGGCGCGCGCCAACTACGCGTTCTCGAAGCGGACCACCGTCTACACCGCTGTTGGCTTTATCGATAACGGCGGCCAGCTTGCGATGTCTGTCAGTTCCGGCGCCACGCCCGCTGCCATGCCCACAGCAGGCGGCAACCAGCTGGGTGTCACCGCAGGCATCAAGCACATCTTCTGACATTGGGTGACGCGCACCCGTTGCGGTGCGTTGCAACGCCAGGGCGCTTTGCTTCAGAAGCGCCCTGGCGCCTTTTTTGGCGTGGCGCCACGGGCGTGCCCCGGCTATTGCTATTCCACGGCCTTATATCAGCCACCCAAGGTTTGATTATTCAAGCCAGGCCAGCACTTCTAGACTTGCCTCATTACCCGTTGCAGGAGTGCTCATGGATTATTACGCAGAGATCGCACAGCGATTGCCCAGGCAATTGCGATGTTTCGTCGACGGCGAATTTGTCGCATGGAAGGATTCTTTTCCCAAGCTCAGTCCGGTCGATGGCCGAGAGCTGTCGCATGTGGCCGAGGCGGATACCGCGACGGTCGACGCGGCGGTGCGCGCGGCACGACGTGCGCACAACGGACCGTGGCGCAAGACCACGCCTGCACAGCGGGCCGAAGCCTTGCGCCGCATCGCAGACGGGATACTGGATCGCTTTGACGAGTTCGTGGCGGCGGAAGTCGCAGATACCGGCCGGCCCATTGCACAGGCCAGGGCGCTCGATGTCGCCCGCGCGATTTCGAACTTCCGGACCTTTGCCGATCTTGTCAGCGCCGGGCACAGCGAGTGTTTCGAGTCGAGCAACCCGGATGGCACGCAATTGCTCAACTACGTCACGCGCAAACCGCTGGGTGTGGTCGGCGTGATATCGCCCTGGAACCTGCCGCTGCTCCTGCTGACGTGGAAAGTGGCTCCGGCACTGGCCATGGGCAACACGGTGGTGGCCAAGCCGTCCGAGGAGTCGCCGACCAGCGCAACCCTGCTGGCCGAGGTCATTCGCGACACCGGACTGCCCAACGGTGTGTTCAACCTGATTCATGGGCACGGCCCCAACGCCGCGGGGGAATGGCTGACCCGGCATCCGGAGATCGATGCCATTACCTTCACCGGCGAGTCCAGGACCGGCAGCACCATCATGAAGGCCGTGGCCGATGGCGTGAAGAACGTGTCCTTCGAACTCGGCGGCAAGAATGCGGCGATCGTGTTCGCCGACGCGGATTTCGACGCTGCGGTCGAAGGCATCCTGCGCTCCAGCTTCACCAATGCGGGGCAGGTCTGCATGTGCACGGAGCGCGTCTATGTCGAACGTTCGATCTTCGAGCGCTTCGTCTCCGAGTTGAAGGCGCGCACGGAGGCGCTGCGCGTCGGATCGCCGTACGTGGCTGGCAACACTACCGGCCCCATGATTTCCAAAGGTCATCGCGACAAGGTGCTGAGCTACTTCAGGCTCGCCGTCGAAGAGGGCGCAGCCGTGGTGACCGGCGGTGACGTACCGCATTTTGGCGATGACTGCGACAACGGCGCCTTCGTCCAGCCCACGATCTGGACCGGACTGCCGGATACCGCACGGTGTGTCACCGAAGAAGTATTCGGGCCCGTTTGCCATATCGCGCCGTTCGACGCCGAGGACGAAGTGGTGGCACGGGTGAACAACAGCAAGTACGGCCTGGCCGCCAGCGTGTGGACCACGCACCTTGCAAGAGGCCACCGTGTTGCACAGCAGATCGAGACCGGCATCGTGTGGGTCAACGCCTGGTATGCGCGGGACCTGCGTACGCCATTCGGGGGCGCAAAGCTCTCGGGATTCGGACGGGAGGGGGGACGCCACTCCATGGACTTCTATTCCGAGATTACGAACATCTGCGTGAGGGTCGATTGAACATGGACAGTCATCCGACACTGCAGGGCATTGCCGATTCGCTGTGGCAGGCGCATGGGGCGCAGCCGTTCAGCCCCGTTCCTCCTGTTCGCGATGCCATCGAAGTATTGGCCAGGCGTGGGGGTGTGGCGCTCGAACACGCCTACAGCATCCAGCAGTTCAACATTCAACGGCAGTTGGCTGCCGGCGGGCGCACCGTGGGGCGCAAGATTGGCCTGACGTCGAAGATCGTGCAGGCGCAGTTGGGTGTCGACACGCCGGACTTCGGCACGCTGCTGGACACCATGGCTTTCGGCGACGGCGAGGAAATACCCTTCGACCGGACCCATCAGCCCAAGGTCGAAGCGGAGATTGCGCTGGTGCTCGAGTACGACCTGCCGCACGAGCGCCATACGATTGCCGATATCGTTGGATCCACGGCCTATGCGCTGCCGGCCATCGAGGTCGTGGGAAGCCGTATCGCCAACTGGGATATCCGACTGCTCGATACCGTGGCGGACAACGCGTCGAGCGGACTCTTCGTGCTCGGAACGCGCCCCGTCAAGCTGGGTGATCTGGATCTCGTGCGTTGCGGCATGGTCATGGAACGCAGGGGCGAGCAGGTCAGCGTGGGGGCGGGCGCCGCATGTCTGGGCAATCCGTTGAATGCTGCCGTATGGCTTGCCGACATGATGGTTCGGGTCGGGCAACCCTTGCAGGCCGGCGATGTGGTGCTGACCGGCGCATTGGGGCCCATGGTTGCGGCACAAGCCGGGGATGTCTTCTCAGCGAGGATCGAAGGTCTGGGCGAAGTGCGCGCCGTCTTCTCGAAGTCACCGGAGTTTCAATCGTGAGCGACAATAAATTTTCTGTAGCCATCATCGGGTCCGGCAACATCGGCACTGATCTGATGATCAAGGTGATGCGCAACGCCCGTCATCTCAAGATGGCGGCCATGGTGGGCATCGATCCCGCTTCCGATGGCCTGGCACGTGCCCAGCGGCTGGGTGTGGCGACCACGGCCGATGGTATCGAGGGGCTGGTCGCGATGCCAGAGTTCCGAGACGTGCGCATCGCGTTCGATGCCACGTCGGCCAGTGCGCATGCGCATCACGCCGAGATTCTTGCGCAGCATGGCGTGACGGTCATCGACCTGACGCCGGCCGCACTCGGGCCTTTCGTCGTACCGTGCGTCAATCTCGAGACGAATCTTGATTCGACGAACATCAACATGGTGACGTGCGGCGGGCAGGCCACGATTCCCATCGTCCGCGCGGTCTCCGACGTTGCGGCGGTCCACTACGGGGAGATCGTTGCCTCGATCTCCAGCCGCTCGGCGGGTCCGGGTACGCGCGCCAACATCGACGAGTTCACCGAAACGACGTCGCGCGCCATCGAGATCATTGGTGGCGCAACCGTGGGAAAGGCCATCATCGTCCTGAATCCCGCCGAACCGCCGCTGCTCATGCGCGACACGGTGTATTGCCTGGTGGATGCGGACGCAGACACCGTGCGGATCGACGAGGCAATTCACGCCCAGGTAGCACGCGTGTCGGCCTATGTACCGGGGTATCGGCTGAAACAGGCGGTGCAGTTTGATCGCGTCGATCTTCCGGCGCGTTTCCTGAAGACGGGGGCCCCCGCCACCGGGCTCAAGGTGAGCGTGTTCCTGGAGGTCGAAGGTGCCGCGCACTACCTGCCCGCCTATGCCGGGAACCTCGACATCATGACCTCGGCTGCACTGCGCACTGCAGATGAAGTGATGGCCAAGCGGCTGGCTATGTGAAGGAGATCACAATGACAACCCACGCGAAAAAGCTCTACGTTTCCGATGTGACGCTGCGCGATGGCATGCACGCCATCCGTCACCAGTACACCGTGGACCAGGCCGTGCAAATTGCCAAAGCGCTTGACGCCGCCGGCGTCGACAGCATCGAGGTGGCGCACGGTGACGGCCTGGCCGGATCGAGCTTCAACTATGGTCTCGGCGCACACACGGATTACGACTGGATCGCCGCCGTGAGCGGAGCGGTCCGGCGCGCCCAGGTCGCAACGCTGCTGATTCCGGGCATCGGCACGCTGCATGACTTGCGCGAAGCCTACGAGGCCGGTGCGCGCGTGGTGCGCGTGGCCACGCATTGCACGGAAGCCGATATCTCGCGACAACACATCGAGTACGCGCGCTCGCTCGGCATGGATACGGTTGGCTTCCTGATGATGAGCCACATGACTACGCCGGCACTGCTCGCCCAGCAGGCCAAGCTGATGGAAGCCTACGGTGCGCAGTGTGTCTACGTGGTGGACTCCGGTGGTGCACTGAACATGGACGACGTGGCGGCACGCTTTCGCGCGCTGAAAGCTACGCTCGATCCCGCAACGCAGACTGGCATGCATGCGCACCACAATCTCTCGCTGGGCGTGGCCAACTCGATTGTCGCGGTCCAGGAGGGTTGCGACCGCGTGGATGCGTCGCTGGCCGGAATGGGCGCCGGCGCCGGCAATGCGCCACTGGAGGTCTTCATCGCGGCCGTCGATCGCATGGGGTTGACCCATGGTTGTGACGTCAAGACACTGATTGATGCCGCAGACGATATTGTCCGACCGTTGCAGGAGCGTCCGGTGCGCGTCGACAGAGAGACGCTGGCACTTGGCTATGCAGGTGTCTATTCGAGTTTCCTGCGCCATGCGGAAGCGGCCTCGGTCAAATTCGGGATCTCGACGTTCGACATTCTGGTCGAACTCGGCAATCGCCGGATGGTTGGGGGGCAGGAGGACATGATCGTCGACGTGGCGCTGGATCTCGTCCATCGCAATGCACAGCAAGCGAGGGCCGCATGATCGATATCGAGGATGCCGCACGCCTGGTCGACGAGGCGGCGGTGAAAGCGACCGCGATCCATCAACTCACGACGGTCGATGCGTTTTCCGTGCATGACGCGTATCGTATCCAGCGTATGTCTATCGATCGCCGTGTGCAGCGCGGCGAGCGTCGCATCGGCATCAAGCTCGGCTTCACTAGCCGCGCCAAGATGATGCAGATGGGAGTGTCGGATCTGATCTGGGGCTGGCTCACCGACGCCATGCTGGAGGACGACGGCGGCAACGTCAGTCTGGGGCGATTCATCCATCCGCGTGTCGAGCCCGAGGTCTGCTTCCTGACGCGCAGGACGATTGACCGGCCACTGACGGCGCTGGAGGCGAAGGATTACCTGGAGGCCGTGGCGCCGGCAATGGAGATCATCGATTCCCGCTACCAGGACTTTCGCTTCACGCTGGAAGATGTGGTAGCCGACAACTGTTCCAGCGCCGGACTCGTCGTAGGCAACTGGGCGCAAAACTTTGATGGCCTGGGCAATGCGGGCGTGATCATGCGCGTGGACGGCATGGACGTGCAGATCGGCTCGACTGCGGCCATTCTTGGTCATCCGGTTCGCGCTGTCGTGGAAGCCTCGCGGCTTGCCAGCGAGTCCGAAACGGCATTGCCGGCAGGCTCGCTCATCATGGCCGGCGCGGCCACGTCCGCCCACCCGCTGGTGCCGGGCAGCCATGTGCAGGTGCTGGTGAGCGGGGTTGGCGAAGTCGATATCACAACCTGCGTGTAGGCTTTTCCATAGCGAAACCATGACGTTGCGAATTGATATGCACTCTCACTTCTTTCCGACGATTTCACGGGAGGAAGCTGCGCAAGTCGGCCAGCCTGAGGTGCCGTGGCTTGCCGTCTCGGACGATGGCGAAACGGGAACGATCATGCTGGGCGACCGCGCGTTCCGGCCGGTCAACCGTCCGCTGTGGGACCCGCGTCGACGCCTGGAACAGATGGACGAACAACGGATCGACGTGCAACTGATGTGCGCCACACCCGTGATGTTCGGCTATCGCTACGACGCCAGCACGGCGTGGCAGTGGGCGCAGCGCATGAACGACAAGGCGCTCGAACTCTGCGCGGTCGCACCGGATCGGCTCAAGGCACTCGCGCAGGTTCCGCTGCAGGATATCGAACTGGCATGCCAGGAGGCATCGCGCGCGCACGCTTCCGGACATTGCGGCGTGCAGATCGGCAACCACGTGGGTGCGCGCGATCTCGACGACGAGGGCCTGATCCAGTTTCTGTGTCACTGCGCCAACGAAGGCATCCCCGTACTCGTGCATCCGTGGGACATGATGACCGATGGCCGGATGAAGAAATGGATGTTGCCGTGGCTGGTGGCGATGCCGGCGGAAACCCAGCTGGGCATCCTGTCGCTGATCCTGTCCGGTGCATTCGAGCGGATTCCACGATCCCTGAAGCTGTGCTTTGCGCATGGCGGCGGCAGCTTCGCGTTCCTGCTGGGGCGTGTCGACAACGCATGGCGCCATCGCGACATCGTCCGTGAGGATTGCCCGAAACTGCCGTCGTCCTATGTGGACCGCTTCTCGGTGGACAGCGCGGTATTCGACGCGAAATCACTCAGCCTGCTGGTAGACGTCATGGGCGAGGAACGGGTGCTGCTGGGGTCCGATTACCCGTATCCGCTGGGTGAGCAGTCAATCGGCGCGTTGGTAGAAAACCACGGCGGTCTGAGCGATCAGGCTAAAGGCCGTATTCTTGGCGGTAATGCTGCCAGGTTTTTCAGTCTGCCCCAGGCGGTAGGCTGAGGCAGACGATGCATACAAATAAGGAGAGCCAGATGCTGCCGCAAGGTCCACACAAGGAGGAGTTGCTTCAATGGGTGCGTCGCCTGTGCGACGACATGCGTTCGCGCCCACTCGATGAAGAACTCGAAGCGCACCTTAACGAACACTACGGTGCCGGGACGCAAGCGTACGAAGAGATGTGCAGGCTGTTGAAGCTGGGCGTGGAAGAGGGATGGGCGGGTTACGTCGAGATCGACGGTGCCGAGTACCGCCGGGGTCGGATCGCCGAACCTGGTTACCAGACGGCGGAGATGAGCGTGGAAAGCGGGCTGCTGCGCGACGTCAAGGGCCAGTATCACTGCCACACGCGAGGCGAAATCAACATGATCATCCCGCTCGAACCCGGCGCCCAGTTCTGCGAGCATGGCGCGGGCTGGCGCGTCTTTGCGCCGATGAGCGAGCATTTTCCGACCGTCAAGGGCACGGCCCTGATGATGTATTTCTTGCCGGGCGGTGAAATCGAATACCGACCCCCGCCGGCGCAGTAACTTCAAGACCTCTTCAGGAGATGGCATGAGTATCAGAATCCTTGCGGTGAGCGGCAGTTCTCGTCGCGGCTCGCTTAATCAGAAGCTGCTCGATATCGCCGCAAATGGCGCGCGCGATGCGGGTGCATCCGTGACGTCAATCCGGCTGCGCGATTTTGCGTTGCCGATCTATTACGGCGACTTGGAAGCCGATCAAGGGATTCCCGCAGAAGTGCGACGGCTGCAGGCGGTGTTCGCCGAGCACGATGCATTGCTGATTGCAACGCCCGAGTTCAACGGCGGCTATACCGCCGCGCTGAAGAATGCGCTGGATTGGGTAAGTCGCCCGCAGGAAGACGGCACCTCGGGCGTTGCGCTGCTGGCAGGAAAGGTAGCGGCAATGGTTTCTGCATCGCCAGGGCAACTGGGTGGCCTGCGTTCGCAGCTTGCGTTGCGCACGGTGCTGGACAAGCTGGGTGTCGTGGTTGTTCCGGAGGCATTTACGCTCGGACTTGCCCATCAAGCTTTCGACGGCGGGGTCGGTCTCAAGGACAAGGCTGCGGAAAAGGCCGTCATCAACGTCGGTGTCGCGTTGCATCGCACTGCGGAGCGGCTTACCGTCAAGTGAGGGATTGCTCTGCCGCGATTCCCTACGTTTGCGGCACGGGCAACTGGTCGATCCCGGCGGGCGCTCCGTTCCAGAAACGCTCGCCCTTCGGGCAACCTGCCGCATGATGCATGGATCGACGTTTGAAGAAAGGAGAGCGTTCGCTCCAACTCTCGTCAATTTACTTCGGCAGGCTGTTCTGGACTATCGCAGAACCTTGCCACGAGGGATCGCGGAACCTCGACTGAACTTAGCGCTGGGCATTGACAGGGCACGGTGAGTTTTCAATCAACCGAAGGGATGTGTGGTGATGGGCGGGGGTAAGGGCGATAAGAGGAAGAGTAGCCGTGGGGATTGCGGCGAGGACGGTAGCTTTCGACAGGATCGAAGAGTTCCGTTATTTAACATAACATATATTATGCACAGGACTGGTTGTAAGGGCCAAACCAGAATGTCCGCTTCGGGGGTGCGGATGAATTCTTGGACTACTTGGAGGTAGTTCATGTATTCGTACGAGGATCGCATCAGGGCGGTCAAGCTGTATTTAAAGTATGGAGGAAAGACGGCAACGGTCGTTCGTGAGCTGGGCTATCCGTCGGGTAAGAACCTGAAGCGGTGGGTCAACCTTTACCAGGCACTGGGGGACCTGCCCGAGCACCGCCGTCCAAGGCATCGATACACGCTGGAGCAAAAAAGCGTGGCGGTGGATCACTACTTCGGTCATGGCTGCTCTCTAGTTGGTACCCGCAGAGCCCTCGGGTATCCCAGCACCGAAATGCTGGCCCGCTGGATTGAGGAGCTGCGCCCTGGCTCGCGTCGCATGGTCACGAGCACAAACACCAGTGCGCCGTTTGCGTCCGAGCAGAGACGTCAGGCAGTCACTGACCTTTGCGCCCGCCGGGGCTCAGCGGAGGAAGTAGCGAAAAAGGTTGGAGTAAGCCGACCGATGCTGTACAAGTGGAAAGATCAACTGCTCGGAGACGAGGCATATCGATCTATGCGCAAACGTAAATTGGCCTCGCCTGAAGACGAGCATGCAGCGTTGCTGGAAAGAATCGCGCAGCTCGAACAGCAGGTACGCCAGCTGCAACTTGAGCGCGACATCCTGGCGCAGGCGGGCGATCTAATAAAAAAAGACCAAGGCATCAACTCCCTGACCCTGACAAACAGGGAGAAGACACAGGTGGTTGATGCCTTGAAAGCTACGTATCCGTTGCCTGCGCTTCTTCGCGTCGTCGGGCTTGCGCGCAGTAGCTACTTCTATCACAAGACAGGCTTGAGGCTGCGCGATAAGTACGGCGATGTACGTAAGGCCATGGTCGAGATCTTTGACAGCAACCATCGCTGCTATGGGTACCGTCGTATCCACGCGATGCTGCGTCAGCGAGATATTCGGATCTCCGAAAAGGTCGTGCGCAAATTGATGGCGGAGGAGCAGCTTACTGTCCGTCGGCCTCGTCGTCGGTACAGTTCCTACAGCGGGGAGATTGGCGCTGCCCCCGAGAACCTGATTGCTAGGGATTTCCATTCGCAGGCGCCAAATCAAAAATGGCTGACAGACATCACCGAATTCCAGCTTCCAGCTGGCAAGGTGTATCTATCGCCCATGATCGATTGCTTTGACGGCAAGGTTGTAAGTTGGTCTATCGGCACGAGGCCTGACGCACAATTGGTCAATAGCATGCTCGACGGCGCCATCACCACGCTCACCGATGGCGACAGCCCCGTAGTACACAGTGATAGGGGCTCGCACTATCGTTGGCCGGGATGGCTGCAGCGCATCAAGGCGGCTGGTCTCATCCGTTCCATGTCGCGAAAGGGCTGCTCACCTGACAACGCAGCCTGCGAAGGCTTCTTCGGTCGCCTGAAAAATGAGATGTACTACTGTCGCAACTGGGCTGGCACGACGGTAGAAGGATTCATGCACGAGCTAAACTCTTACATCCAGTGGTACAACGAGCGGCGCATCAAATTGTCGCTGCGCGGCATGAGTCCGGTCGAATACCGGCGCCACCTTGGAATCGCAACTTAACTCAGTCCAAGAATTCATCCGCACCCCC